>ERZ1023862.24-NODE-24-length-27892-cov-7.759098_pt1 | contig 27892 bp, 30 predicted proteins | sample MGYA00380388_ERZ1023862 | MGnify/ENA primary metagenome ERZ1023862 (study PRJEB33179, sample SAMN07449007) | human gut metagenome | biome: Human-gut; feature: Human associated habitat; material: Faeces | host: Homo sapiens | place: India: Bhopal | collected... | reverse complement strand
GTTCAGGGCATCACTCTCACGGGACTATCTTCTGGAACTGCTTAGGGGCGCTAGAATTTGATGCGGTTGCCCTGACAAGGTTCAGGTAGAAAAGGGAAACAGGATTTTTCTTCTTATAATTGTAGTTTTAAGCAAAAATATAAGAAATATTGCCGAACCTTAAGGATCTGAGTTTTGCAACTATTTGTACTAAGAAGTATCTGTCTGCGGCTTAGCCGGGCGGCCGTCATGCTCGATGCTGCGGATGGTCTGTCCTGTTATTGCGCTAGAAGCATCGGTAGCCATGAAAAATACTGCCTTTGTAATTTCATCGGGCTCTACGATACGGCCCAATGGACCTGATGATTTCACCGACAGCTTCCGATAATGAATCATAGACAGGGACGCCGTATTTCGCGCAAGTAATCCGGACATTATCATATCTGTAGAAGCCCTCTGTGCACACGACATACAGTTTCCCGCTACGCGCAAACAATCCCAATTCCAGTAGAGTGATCGGGGATTTGCTGTCCGGAAGATAGTGCATGAGAATGAAATCAGCTTCCTCCAAATGCGAAAGTTCCCAATTGACCTGATAATCCATTTCGTTTTCCCTACTGGGGTCCCAAAACTCCTGACGGGGATTGAACAGCACCCAGTTACCCGGAGCCTTTTCAAACAATTCCGCCACATCCTTCTGCCAATCGACACCGCTTCCCATGTCAATCGTACCCGCAAGAAAAACAGACTTATATGATTTATTGTCAATGTTACCGGGCATCTCTTCGTGAGGATGAAGCACCAATGTCGGAAGTTTTTCCTGGCTCCTGCCGCAGGAAACAATCAATAATGACAGAACAAAAAAGTATATCAATTTCATAACTTGACAAAAATAATGGTTTTTTAGCTTTCTTTCAAAATTTCGCTGCAAATAGCTGTCAATGTAGATTTGTTTAGTACCTTTGCGCCACTTTCCGACGAACCGATGATTGACAATCGGGTCCTACTCTATCATTGACGGAAAGCTTTTTCGGGGACAGTTTCCTCGTTTTTTGTGTTCTGTTAGAAACAATAGATAATGAATGTCAATTTTAAGAACAGGCAATCCGGTAATATTTCCAATGACGGCACAGCTTATTCTATACTGATTACTTGCGGCATCGGTCATTTTCTGAATGATATGATCCAGTCAATAATCCCATCCATTTACCCCTTAATAAAGGACACCTATGGATTCTCGTTTGCACAGATAGGAATCATAACGCTGGTATTCCAAATGATGTCGTCCATACTTCAGCCATTCACAGGCTATTACGCCGACAGGAGACCTACTCCTTACGCACTTTCCATAGGAATGTGCTTTACATTGACAGGACTCCTCTTGCTCTCCGGCGCCGGCACGTTCATGACAATTCTGATTGCAGTGGGAATAATCGGAATGGGGTCGTCAATATTTCATCCGGAGGCTTCCAGAGTCGCCCAGATGGCCTCTGGAGGAAAGAAGAGTCTGGCACAGTCGATATTCCAAGTAGGAGGCAATGGAGGGAATGCACTCGGGCCACTGCTGGCAGCGCTCATAGTTCTACCCTTCGGACAGAGTTCCATCCGGTGGTTCGCATTAATAGCAATCCTGGCTGCAATAATACTGCTGCACGTTGCATCGTGGTACAAGGAAAGGATTGCTACCCATACTGACCATCCTGAAATCAATACAGATATCCGTAATGATATCCCACGCCGCCAGGTTCATACGGCAATGCTCATTCTGGTGGCATTGATCTTTTCCAAGTACTTTTACCTGTCCTGCATGACAAGCTACTTCACATTCTTCCTGATGGACAAATTTTCGATGACAGTGCAAAATTCCCAGCTATGCCTTTTCGCATTCCTCGCAGCATCGGCGCTCGGCACCATAGGCGGAGGACTATTAGGTGACAAGTACGGAAGGAAATACGTAATATGGGGCTCCATCTTGGGAGCAGCACCTTTTGCCCTGCTGCTGCCGCATGTAAACTGTTTCTGGACCATAGCTCTGGCCGTTATCATAGGTCTGGTAATTTCGTCTGCGTTCTCATCAATTGTCGTATATGCAACAGACCTGATGCCAGACAGGATAGGGATGATTTCCGGCGTTTTCTTCGGTCTCATGTTCGGTCTGGGCGGCATCGGTTCGGCATTCTTCGGATGGCTTGCGGACAAGACAAGCATCTGGTTCATTTTCAATGCCAGTGCATATCTGCCACTCCTCGGGGTCGTGGCAGGATTTCTGCCTGACACAAAGAAAAAGCCATAAAAAAGATACGATTCCGTCAATGACAAGACTGCTATTCCATATGGCATTCTTCGCAATAAAGCATTGACACTATCTGCTCAAGATAATCTTTGTCCACCTCGTCGAATGTGGCAAGTTCCTTACTGTCAATGTCAAGTACCGCAACGATCCGACCACATTTCCAGCATGGAACCACTATCTCGCTCCGGCTTTCGCTTGAACAGGCGATATGTCCTGGAAACTGCTCGACATCAGGGACAACAAGCGTGCGCTCCTCTCTCCATGAAGTCCCGCAGACTCCCCGACCTTTCCTTATTCTGGTACAGGCCACAGGCCCTGAAATGGTCCGAGCACCAGTTCATCAGCTGAAACGACGCGATAGAACCCTGTCCACCAGAAACCGAATTCAAAGTGAAGCAAAGCCGCTTGAACAAAGTTAATGCATTTGTCCTAATCCGCCTGCAGATTATTACAGGAAATGATGTAATTTAGTAACATAAAAGTAATAGTTGCCACAGATTACTTCAGATGATGCAGGTTATTTTTTGAAGGTTACCAAATACAAGATTGATTATGGACATTAAAGATTTTACAACAGGAGTGCAGCACATTGGCATTCCTACTGACGACATCGAGAAGACGATTGAATTCTACCATGCTCTGGGCTTCGAAACAGCCCTCCGCACAATAAACGGAACAGAAGAAGTTGCATTCCTCCAGCTCCACAACCTCACAATAGAAACCTATCAGAACCGGCAGGCGAAGATGGAATACGGAGCCATCGACCATATCGCCATCGACGTAAAGGACATCGAAAACCTCTTCAATGTCGTAAAGGAAGCAGGAACATTCAAGATGCTTGACCGGCAGGTAAACAGCCTTCCTTTCTGGAAAAATGGAGTGAAATTCTTCACCATCGAAGGTCCGAACAGGGAAAAAATCGAGTTCTGCGAGAAGCTATAGCAAGATTTCCTGAAGTCTTCCACCTCAGTATTGTCAAGTCAAGATACAGACTGTCCAATCATACGTTTCAGCCATTTACGGACAGGAATGTCATATAACTTGAGGCACAGATAAGCCACTGAGATGCAGCCCGCATAGAGAACAAGAACTACAGGCCATGTCTCGACCAAAGTATATTTCTCCGTATCTATCAGCCATGCATAGAAAAGATACATGAACGGATAATGGATAATGTAAAGCGGATATGAGATATCGCCGAGGAAATTGCAAATCCTGTCCGAAGCTGTATGAGAGGTGCTTCCCGATGCACCAAGCCAGACAAGAAGAGGAAAGACAATGACAATGCAGAACGATTCGAAAGCCCCGTTAAAGGTCAATGACAGATTGTCATTGACCTTTAATGTCTGCGGTAGATAAGGGACACAGAACAATGCCAGCAGAATGGCTGAGCATATCCAGAATGCGCCACGGATATTTATCGCCCTGAAATTTCTGGCGACAAGCATACCGGCCGTGAAGGGAAACAGCATACGCAGCATACCTCCCATAAAATTGACCTTGTCAATGGTCCAGCCCACGCCTATACTCCCATAACCGGAGATGTTCAATACTGCAAAACAGACATGCAGAATGCCTAGAACAACCACGAGCCAGGTCAATGCCATTTTGGGTATCCTTCTGATTATCAATGCATACAAAACATTCCCCAGATACTCAAAGAAAAGCGACCAGCTTGGACCGTTGAGTGGGAACATTTCCCCATTGCCACGGACTTCGTAACGACATCCCGGGGTGGCAGGAATCATGAACATAGCACAAAGTAACGCTATCATTACGGCCGATGTCGCGATATGTGTACCATCCCATTGCACGCTGCCCTGAAGGATGAAAGTGACAGCTCCGATTATGGCTCCGATGACAACCATAGGGTGCAGTCGGATGATTCTACGCTTGAAAAAATCTTTGAGACTGAAGCCTTTTGCCCACCTGTCATCGTATGCGTATGATATGACAAAGCCTGAGAGCATGAAAAAGAAATCAACAGCAAGATAGCCGTGATTTATACCTGTAATCATGCCTCCGCCAGCAAAAGCGAATCCTTCGTGCACATGATACCATACGACGAGAAGTGCAGCAACTCCTCTAAGACCGTCAAGAAGTTTAAAATGAGGTTTAGTGTCGGCAAATGCCGTTTTGGACAAAAGTTCTGCTTTCATTGAAATAACTTATAGTTTCAGCTGAAAAATCACTGCTATTCCATATGGCTTTCTTCGCAATAAAGCATTGACACTATCTGCTCAAGATAATCTTTGTCCACCTCATCGAAAGTGGCAACTTCCTTACTGTCAATGTCAAGCACAGCGACAATCTGACCGCATTTCCAGCATGGAACCACTATCTCGCTCCGGCTTTCGCTTGAACAGGCGATATGTCCTGGAAACTGCTCGACATCAGGGACAACAAGCGTGCGCTCCTCTCTCCATGAAGTCCCGCAGACTCCCCGACCTTTCCTTATTCTGGTACAGGCCACAGGCCCTGAAATGGTCCGAGCACCAGTTCATCAGCTGAAACGACGCGATAGAACCCTGTCCACCAGAAACCGAATTCAAAGTGAAGCAAAGCCGCCATGTTGGACATCCTTGCAATTTCATCAGTCTCCCCCGAAAGGACTGACTGAATCCGCGGAATCAACGCTACATATTTATCAACCTTCGACATAATCATTTCATTTTGAACAAAGTTAATGCATTTGTCCTGATCCGCCTGCAGATTATTGCATGAAATGATGTAATTTAGCTATGCTAAAATATATAATGAATGACATCACTTCAAGAAAGGCTGTTCGCTATGCAAGACAAGGAATATGCCGAATTCCAGTCCAAACTGACACCGGGAGTGCCTGTGGAGAGTTTCATAGGCATTCGCGTGCCTGTGCTTCGCAAGTTCGCAAAAGAGTTTACAAAGGAGGCAGAATGTGAGGATTTCCTTCATCAGCTTCCTCACGAATACTACGATGAGAATATGCTTCATGCTCTTCTCATTTCCGAGGTAAAGGACTATGAGGAATGCATTCGTCTTACAGACACCTTCCTGCCTTTCGTGGATAACTGGGCTGTTTGCGACATCATGTCCCCGAAGGTGTTTGCCAAACACAAGAAGGAGCTATTGGCGAAGATTAAAACTTGGAGTAACTCGTCACACGTTTACACTTGTCGATTTGGAATAGAGACACTTATGTCCCATTACCTTGACAAAGACTTCAAGTCAGAATACCTTCAGATTCCGGCATCTGCAATAAGCGGAGAATACTACGTAAAAATGATGGTTGCCTGGTTCTTCGCCACGGCTCTAGCCAAGCAATGGGATGCCACGATTCCTTACATTGAAAATAAGAAACTTGCCCCTTGGACGCACAACAAGACCATCCAAAAGGCAATCGAGAGTTACAGAATCACACCCGAGCAGAAGGCCTACCTGAGATCACTGAAGATAAAATAGCTGAGGTCAATGCTTGATTCCAAAGTATACAAGCAACGCCGCGTAATTATCCTGCGCAGTCAGGCAGGTATCTCTCAAATAGCCAGGAATATCCGGCCAATTCTGAAGACCCCTGTAATAAAAATACTTAAGGTCATCAGTTATGATGAACGGCACTATCCCACTGGACAGGCATTCTTTGAACATGATAAGCCGTCCAGTTCTTCCATTCCCGTCCTGAAACGGATGAATTGACTCGAACTGCTTGTGAAAGTCAATGATATCGTCCAATGTCTTCTTCTTTTTGGAGTTATAAGACTTGAGCAGTACGCTCACCATAGAATGTACCTTCTCCGGTGGACAAGTCTGATTTCCTCCGACCTCATTGGGAAGTTTCTTATACTCACCAACATTGAACCAGGATTTTCGACTGTCAGAAGTTCCGGTTTTCAAGATACGGTGTATTTCCTTAATCATTCCTTCCGTAAGTTTATCCTGCGCGTGATCTATGATATAATCAATACAACGGAAATGATTCACCGTCTCCACGATGTCATCAACATTGACAGATTCATCAGAAATGCCGATGGTGTTCGTCTCATAAATATATCTGGTCTGTTCATGTGACAGTCGACTCCCCTCGATATGATTGGAATTATACGTAAGATCAATCTGCGTACGATGGTAAATTCCACCTTTAAGACGGCTCGACTTTTCCTCCCTTAGTCTCGACAGAAGAGGGAACTCTTTACGGACCTTGGAATTCTTTCTGTCCGGCAAAGAAGCATCCTCCGGAACATTCCATGTCTTTCCAGTCAAGAAAGCGCCCTCCATCTTTCCTGAAGAGCACCAATTCCGGACAGTCCTTTCGGAAACACCATTCTTTCCTGCAAATTCCGCAATAGAAATATAACCCATATTATCGGCAAATATTTTTGATCAATGTCAATGCAAATTTAATGAATTTTGCCGATATCGGCAAGTTTCAGACATTCCAAGCTATCAAACATTGCGAATCGTCTGCACTAAGCGAGATTCAGCGCTCGGGGGAACTAAACAAGCTACTCCATAGAACAGTTTCCGAATTTCGGAAAAATTGACATAAGAGACTGTCTAAGCTTTTATTCTGGTAAAAATTTTGCAGTGTGTTCCGCGGTTTGATAAACAGATATTCAAATGAAGACTTTAACAAAATTACTCGCAATAGCGGGACTAACATTTATTCCTATGGTATCTTGTAACAATATTTCCGAATCGCAGAAGACTGACATAGTCCTGGAGAACATCTTCGCCCGCAAATCTGTGCGCAAATTCACTTCAGAGCCTGTTTCAGACAAGCAGGTGGAGACATTGCTAAAAGCGGCAATGGCAGCCCCTAGCGCAATGAATAAGCAGCCGTGGAGATTTGTAGTGGTGAACGACAAGGAGAAACTGGCTTCGATGGCAGAATCGCTCCCTTATGCAAGGCTGGATACTGCGCCATTGGCGATTGTTGTCTGCGGAGATCTTTCTGATTACAAGAAATTCTGGGTAGATGACTGCTCTGCTGCAACAGAGAATTTGCTGTTGGCCGCTGAAGCTATGGGACTCGGTGCAGTCTGGACAGCAGCGTCTGACGATGAGCGTTCCGCAATCGTGAAAAATGCACTGGAACTTCCTGAAAACATCCACCCTCTCTGCATAGTCCCCGTAGGTCACCCTGACGGAGAATTCCAGCCGAAAGACAAATGGGATCCTTCGAAGATCCACTACAACAAATGGTAGTTCCCGCATTGACAATTTATATCGGCAAACATTTCGTCCATTTGCCTAATAAAAACAATAAATCTTGCCGGCATCGGCAAGATTTATTGTTTTTATGAATATCAAGCCATATCAGACAAACACGATGCAGACAGGCTTGTCGAGTATTATGGTTCGACCTGTATCAGACAGGAGACCGGTCCTGACGTTCCGCTTGAAAATCTGGATGCAGCCACTGTCACGGCAAGCGACCAGGAGGAACTTTCCGTTAGGAGTGATATTGAAGTTCCTTGGATGAATACCCGTGTTCCGGTAACCGATTTTGGCCAAGGTTCCGTCAGCATTGACCTTAAATATCGCGATTCCGTCATTCTGGAGCCTGTTGCTGGCATATAGGAACCGCCCGTCGGGAGAAAAATGGATGTCAGCGCTGCCCCTGGCATTGACAGTATCAGCGCAAACGGTCTGGATGACTCTGTCGGATTCCGTGTCAATGACAGCAATACTTCCAGAAAGCTCACCTATGACGTACGCCTTGTCTTCACCATCATTGAGGACGATGTGCCTCGGCCAGAAATCCGATGGCAGCTGAATTCGTCTGCACTGTCTGGTGGCCACATCGTATCTTGCCACGACATCCGCACTGAACTCTGAGACATACAGTTCCGTTCCGGCAGCATTGAAAAGAGCGCAATGGGCATGCGGAAGATTCTGACGGGTACTGTCCGGACCGCCGAGACCTGTCCTGTAGAGGAAATCATGAGGCTTCAGGGCACCATCGTCTCCGACAGGTAATTCCGTGACATTGCCGGAAGAGTAGTTGGCAGTCATCACAACCTTTCCATTCGTCGAGATATAGCACGGGTCTTTTCCGTCAGTCAGCTCATTGCCAATCAATTGCATCGCACCGGTCTTTCTGTCGAGGGACAATGTGGCTGCAGATGCAGTACTGTCTGCGACCTCGCGCACCGCATAGACATACCTCCCGTCAGCAGACAATGTCAGATAAGACGGATTCCTTATCTCTGCCAGACCGACAGCACCGGGAGCCTCCGCAAACCTGTCTTCACCTTTACCCGTGACCAGAACTCCTTTCTCCTGATCAAAAAAGTAACTGTAAACTCCCCTGCTGGCGCAATCATCTGTGTACGTCCCCACAACCATCGTCAGAGGCTTGCTGCCGCATCCCACCATCATAAATGAGGTCAATGCTGCCAGGCCGCAAGTCCAAAAATCAAATTTCCTTTCACTCATATTCATCTGTTTCTATACGTTTACTTGCCCCAGACTTTTTCGGAAATCCTTTTTATCAATTTCAGTTTTTCCCATTGCTCATCCGGAGTCAGTTTGTTTCCGATAGCGCAGGACGCGAAACCGCATTGAGGAGAAAGCGACAGCCGTTCAAGCGGAATATACTCCGAGGCCTCATGAATGCGCCTGATAACAGTGTCTTCGTCCTCGAGTACAGGACTCTTCGTTGTAATCAGGCCAAGCACTACATGTTTGTTTGAGCTTACTTTAGCCAATGGCCCGAATCCTCCGGAACGTTCGTCATCATATTCGAGATAGAGGACATCTACATTTTCCCGCGCAAAAACCCAATCAGCCACAGAGTCATAGGCACCACTGTTGAACCATGTGGAGTGATAGTTGCCGCGGCATATGTGCGAGGCTATAACCAAGTCTTCAGGATGGCCTTCGATAGCAAGATTGTTTACTGTAAGGAACTGATCTTTAATCGTATCCAGGTCCTTACCGACTCTCTCATACCTCTGCTTTGCTGCTTCTCCAACAATTGCACCCCATGTACAGTCATCCAGTTGCAGATAGCGGCCGCCTGCAGCATAGTACTGACGGATAAAGTCCTGATATACCGAAGCGATGTCGTGAATTAGTTCATCCATATCCGGATAAATGGAGCGGGTTCCCAAATAGTTAAGGGGAACGATAAGCTGCTGGAGGAACTGGGCAGGGGCAGGGATGGTCAGTTTTGCGATGTGTTCGGCATCTTCGTGACGCTTAAGTTTCTTGTATGCTTCTATGAATGGATGTGGCTGTGCAAACAGTTTCCCGGTAAGAAACACATTGTCAAGCCGCGCAGTTTCCCCGTTGAAGGCGACATCACCTCCCTTTTCGTGAGCCGTGCCACCCAGTCCCCAGAAAAAATCGAGGTGCCAGAATGTTCTGTTGAATTCGCCGTCTGTGATAAGCGTATATCCCAATTCCTTCTGTTTCTCTACCAGTTGGGCGACACGCTCATCCCTATTGCCGTCCGAAAGGTCTGCCGGACGAAGGAAACTTCCCACAAAGTCCGCTCTCTGCGGAACTTGAATTCCATTAATAATCTTTCTCATAATCTATATTGTTTGTTCGTTGTCAGACAAAAAAAACCATAGGATTATTCCTTTCTGATGGCGGCAATGGCCATACGAAGGGCCCCGTAGGAGATTTTTGAATCGAAATATTCGTAGATCGGTTTCAATGCCTTCTCATCTGGATGTCCTGCGAGGTATGCTTCGATCTTCTCCAAGGTATCCACATCGATAAAATCATGGACATCGATATCACCTGAAGCCACGTACCGAGCCAGATGTCCCTCTATCGTAACAGGATTCAGCCCGCGCTTTTCAGCAATCTGTGCTATCGTATATCCTTGTTTATAAAGCCAATAAGAATATTCCACAGTCGTAAGTTTATTGCCGTCATCGTCGCGCAGCTCCTCCTTCTTCACCTTTTTCGGCGCATCAGAAACGACATCATGGCTATCCGCTTCACTTGCTTCGGAAAAGGTCCCTCCATGTTCGAGGTCATCATCATCGAGATGACTCCGGACAATACCGATAATCTCCTCTCCATAAGCATTGACCTTCGCCGGCCCGACTCCCGGCACCTTAAGGAGTTCTGTCAATGTCGTAGGCCGAAGATGGGCAATCCCCGCCAAGGCGGCATTGGAAAAAACCACAAACGCAGGCTTGTCAATTTCGTTTGCCCGCTCGTATCTCCAAGACCTCAGTTCACGTGCAAGGGCCGTATCTGGGATTTTCGCAGGCACTGCCGGTTTTTCCGCATCGGACTTTTCTGTATTTATCCTTTCTGCATTGACCTTTTCCTCAGAGACAACGGCTTCAGACTCAGGCTTTTTCTCGTATTCGAAATACTCATAACAAGAGGAGAAGGCAAGCTCCTGGACAGGACAATAGATGTAGTTCATATACGCATCCACAGCCTTGTCCTTCATGAAAACAGACGCCGATACCGGCGAACTCAGGACGAGCCCCTCCAAAGTGCGGCAACGGCTGAGCGCCACGTATGCCTGCCCCGGAGAAAAAGCAGCATGCACATCAATGATAGCCTTGTCGAATGTAAGTCCCTGGCTCTTGTGTACGGTTATGGCCCACGCAGCCTTCAGCGGATATTGCTTAAACCTTCCTATCTGCTTGGATGATATCTCTTTAGTCTCATCATCGAACTGATAGCGGATATTCTGCCACTCCATCGGCTCGACCTCAATCGTCTTCCCCGATTCAGCCAGCCTTACGGCAATGCAGTTCTTGTCAATGTTTCTGATCTCTCCCAGTGTACCGTTTATGAAACGACGCTCCGGGTCATTCTTGATGAACATCACCTGGGCGCCCTTTTTCAATGTCAGACTATTTGCTGTCGGATAAGACTCCTCAGGGAATGTGCCCGTCACGGCGGCCTCGAATGTAAACGGGTGACTGTCAAGCTTTGCCATTTCAGTAGCATTGATATAATCCACCTGCCTGTTGTGCGTCATCAGCCTGATATAGCCGTCTTCCGGCCTAGGCGAAAAGTCCGGAATATAGCGCGTATTGAGGTCGGATATATCCTGATTTGTCAGTGTGCATTCTCTGGCGTGATTCAGGATATTGATGAAATGCCCGTCAGTCTGGCGATAGACGGTCTTAAGTTCTATACAGCTGTATTTCATGCTTTTAAGTGCAGCACTGCTGAAGAAATACAACGTCTTGTAATACTGTCTCAGAAGCTCATCCTCTCCGCCGTGGGCAATCGGAGGAAGCTGCTGCAAATCCCCGATCATGAGAAGCTGAACCCCGCCGAATGGCTTGCTGTTGCGCCGGATACGCCTGAGTTCCACATCAATGTGGTCCATCAGATCTGCCCGTACCATAGACACCTCATCGATTATCAGCAGCTGGAGATTGCGGATAAGTTCCAGTTTCGACTTGTTGATCCTGAAATCAGATTTCGGTTCAATGACGCCCTTGACGAATGGGCCGAGGCCGAACTGGAAGAAAGAATGGATGGTCATCGCCCCGGCATTGACAGCAGCTATTCCGGTAGGTGCCAGCACAATGCATTTCTTTTTCGTATGGCGCACGACATCACGGAGGAACGTGGTCTTACCCGTCCCCGCCTTGCCAGTAAGAAACAGACTCATATCCGTCTTCTCTACAATGAATCTGGCAACATTCAATTCAAAATTTCCACTTTCCATCTTTCAATGTCCGACTAGTTATCCGGTTCCAAACAAAGTTAATGGATTTGCTCAAATTCGCAAAGGACTACGCAGCCTAAGCCATGGCTTTCCCGATTTTTGTGCTATCTTTGCCGCCGCATGACACGTCACCTCAAATATAAAAGCGCATTGGCGCTTGTGTTGTTTGCATTCTTTTTTGCATCGACCAATCTCTTCCCCCACGTCCATGAGGGACCGGAGGGACGTATCGTACACTCACATCCCTGGAGCGGAAAAGCCCACAGTCACAGTGACTACGAGATCCAGCTCCTGCAGATTATCTCTGCGAACATCTATCTGGATAGCGGTCATGTCGACTTCGTCACTGCGGAAAGTCCTGATTTCCTGTTCATTCTTGTAGTGGCCTTACCCGAAGTCGTCCAGACTGTATTCCATCATGTCCTCGGGCTGAGGGCTCCTCCTGTGTCGTTGTAACCAAACTCTTTCCAAACCATTTTGAACCATTAAATGCATATCCTGTTTCAGGCTATGTATATGTTATTTATACACAAACGATACAGAATTAATGAAATCCATACATATTTTGGCCACCCTCATAGTGGCCACACTTGCCGTGTGCTTCAGCGGACAGACAATTGCCCAGAACAAACAATCAGACGCGAGCATCGCAGGTCATATCATTGACGCGAAAACAGGTGAACACCTCCCCTATGTCACAGTAATGGTCGGAGGCCCACAAATCGGCATACAGACCTCATCTTCAGGACATTATGTCCTCAGAAACCTACCACTCGGCAAGCACGACATCATAGCGTCTTTCGTGGGATACAAAGACGCGACAATTTCACTCGACATCGAAGCCGGAAAGTCCTACGAAGTGAATCTCAGCCTCGAAGAGGAATCTCTCTCGCTTGACGGAGTCGTAGTGAGCGCCACCAGGAACCGCACATCGAGGAAGATGGCACCAACCCTTGTCAATGTCATTGACAGCCGCATTTTCGCCACCACTTCCTCTCCTACTCTGGCGGAAGGACTCACGTTCCAGCCGGGAGTCAGGATCGAGAACGACTGCCAGAACTGCGGATTCACGCAGGCAAGAATCAACGGACTCGACGGACATTATTCGCAGATTCTCATTGACTCCAGACCGATTTTTTCCGCCCTTGCGGGCGTGTACGGATTGGAGCAGATACCCGCATCAATGATAGACCGTGTGGAAGTGGTGCGTGGAGGCGGTTCTGCCCTGTTCGGAGCTTCTGCAATCGGAGGAACAATCAATATCATCACAAAAGAAGCCATGAGGTCCAGTGCAGGAATCAGCCACGAACTCACCTCCATCGGCATGAGCGGTGCCTTGGACAACAATACCAGTATGAATGCGTCCATGGTCACAGATAACGGAAGAGGCGGACTGTTCGTATTCGGACAACGACGTTCTAGAGACGGCTATGACGCTGACAACGACGGGTTTACAGAAATCCCTACCCTGAATACCATAACTGTCGGCACTAGAGGACATCTCCGGATTAATCCCTTCTCGAAACTTAAATTCGAGTATCATGGCGTCAAGGAATTCAGACGCGGAGGTGACCGTCTGGACAGGCCTGCACATGAGGCACTTATTGCTGAGCAGACCGAACACATAAACAACAGCGGTTCAATCAGTTATGACGGACAGAGCCAGGATGGCAAGCATATCTGGAATACTTATGTTTCCGCACAGCACATCCGCAGAAACAGTTACTACGGAACCGGAATGGACCCGAATGCGTATGGAAAGACGACTGACATCACTGCAGTCGGCGGAGGTCAGTATTCGTACAAGTTCGACCGTCTGTTTTTCATGCCGGCACAACTCACGGCTGGACTGGAGTACAATTTCGACAATCTGAATGACATCTCACTAGGATATGACCATAAAACTGCCCAGAAGATAAATATCATAGGTTCTTACCTCCAGAACGAATGGAAAAACGAGCACTGGGGTCTTCTCGGAGGTGTCCGTATCGACAAGCATAATCTCATCCGCAAACCGATATTCTCGCCAAGGGTCAATATCCGCTACAGCCCGTTCCGTGATCTGAGTTTCCGTGCAATCTATGCCAAAGGTTTCCGTGCGCCACAAGCTTTCGATGAAGATTTACATGTCGCAGTTGCCGGAGGAAACCGCATAAGAATCAAGCTTGCCGACAATCTTAAGGAAGAAAAGTCCCACTCGTTCAGCACCTCGGCAGACTGGTATTTCTCTCTGGGCAACGTCTCCATAAATCTCATGGCGGAGGGTTTCTTCACCATCCTGAAGGACACCTACTCGCTAAGACCGACAGGCAACAAGACCGACGACGGAAAGAGCACAATCATGGAGCGGTACAATGGTTCCAGCGCAAAAGTCTATGGATGCACAGTGGAAGGCAAACTGGCAGTTTCCAAGATTTTCAGCCTGCAAGGAGGCCTGACCATACAGCGAAGCCGTTATGATGAGGCTCAGGCATGGAGCGATGACGAGAATGTGGCTCCCGTCAGTAAGATGTTCCGTTCTCCGGACATCTATGGCTACATGGTAACATGCTACTCTCCATTCAAGAATTTCGACATTGACCTTTCCGGGACCTACACCGGGTCAATGCTTACCCAGCATCTTAAGGGAAGCGGAACCGATGTGGATGTAGCTGTCAACACCCCGTCCTTCTGGGATATGAGTTGCAAGATAAGTTATGAATTCAATGTCATGAAATCATGCCGTATCAATCTCCACGCCGGTGTCAAGAACATTTTCAATGCCTATCAGAAAGACTTTGACAAGGGAGAATTGCGTGACTCCGGATACATCTACGGTCCGTCACTTCCACGTTCATTGGTCATCGGAATGGGACTGAGTTTCTAAATCTGCCCATAGAGTAATAGCAGGCCCCGCCAGAAGTTCGTATGCTTCTGACGGGGCTAATTACGTGTAAGTCCTGTAAAACAATTTCTCCACTTCCTTTGAAGTCGCGGAGCATTGACTTATTTCCGTTGTCCGGACATGACGGAGTTCTGCTCATCCGCCGCGCGCTCATAGTCGTCGAGGGCGGCGGACATCAGTTCACGACCTTCGGCGGCGATTTCCTCGCCTTTGGCATAATCAGGTATCGCGCCATAGGTGTCGAAGGTCATCTTAACTACGATGTCCGGTTTATAGAGTTGGATGGCCTGGCGCGCTATGGTGTGGTTCATCAGCGAGAAGGTCCTTGTCAATATCGAATAATAGTTGTCGCTTGTCGGTATATTTTCGTCATTGACCTCATCCTCGAGTTGTCTCGTCTTCTTGCCGATTTCGACTATGCCCTTATAGGCTTTCTGCGCTTCATCGCCTATCATCCGGACTCTATCCAGGAGAGACACGCCCTTTTTCAATGCCAAATCGCCAATCGCATCCAATGCGCCTGACTTCAGTTCAATGTCTTCGGCGCGGACATCCTCAAGTTCTTTGAGATAGCTTGCAATCTTCTCTGAATCAATGTGATTCACATCGAATGCCACCAGAATGTCGTGCCCATTGCGCACCGCCCGGCTAAGCGGCATGGTATTGACGACTCCCCCGTCTATCAGCGTATGATAGCCGTACTTGACGGGACGGAAAAGTGACGGAATGGAAATCGAGGCCCTTATGGCGTCGAACAAACTTCCCTTGCTGAACACGACTTCCTCGCCAGTATAGAGGTCCGTTGCCACAGCACGGTAAGGTATCCGCAGGTCCTCGATATTGACCTCCGGAACGACTTTCTTTATCTCATCTATCACCTTTTCTCCCTTCATGAGATAGCTTTTGCTGATCGAGACGTCCAGCAGAGAGAGCAATTTGGCATTGTCAAGGTCGAAGAGCCATTCCTTGAACCCGTCCAGCCCGCCTGCCGCGTAAACGCCGCCTACCAGCGAGCCTATCGAGCACCCCGTTACTGAAGTAATATTGTATCCCCTCCTTTCCAATTCTTCAATGGCCCCGATATAGGCAAATCCTCTAGGGCCGCCACTTGAAAGCACTAATGCGACATCCTTGTTCATCTTCACAAAAAGTTAATAATCATTTATACCCATGTACTCTTACACATTATTTCAGGTGTCGGGACGGCGCCACAGGCATCCGTGTAACGCATTGGTAATCAAGCACTATTCTTTTTCAGCGTGGATTACCTGCGATTTTTTAGCTGATAATCCACACCTCATTTTTTAACACACTGTAAGCCAACATGTTACCAAAATTAATGTGGCGCCGTCCCGACACAGGCCGAACTTTCCAGTCCAAGCAGTTTAATCTTCCTGTCGATTCCCCCGGCATAACCGGTCATACTGCCGTCTGCGCCAACGACTCTATGGCAAGGTATGATGAGAGAAATGGGATTATGCCCGACTGCACTGCCCACGGCTTGGGCTGACATCCTCGGGTATCCTTTCTGTTCGGCAATGCGGGCAGCAATTTCACCATAAGTCATTGTCTTACCGAAAGGAATAGTCAGTAAAATTTCCCAGACAGCCCTCCGGAAAGGCGTCGAATCCAATGTCAACGCCGGTGTAAAACCCGGGTCATGCCCGCTGAAGTAAATGTCAAGCCACTGTCGTGCCTGCACGAAGACAGGAACATCTTTCTCCTCAGCCCCATCATCAATGTTACCCGCAAAATACTTCTGCCCATCAAACCACAGTCCAGTCAATGCGTCTCCATCACTGGCAAGAGTAATCCCTCCTAGACAAGAATTATAGTGCTGAATGTAAATCATGTTTCCCGCCCATTAATAATAATGTATGAATTCAGCCTTAATTTATATCAAATATTTCAGATCAACAAGTCAATCAGATTATTTGCGATACGATAAGCCAGAGCGACACGACAATCATTATTCCTGCAACCATTTTCTGGTAGAGCTTCTTGTTCACATTCCTGATGAAACTCATGGCGATAAAGTTCCCGAGTATCATCGCACAACCGATTCCGCAGCCGTTGTCGCTTCCGATGCAATATAACTGACAGGAGCAAGTTCCAGTGTCAGGAAGACATCACTGCTGAGCGGCCCTGAGATGCCCAGAAGGCCATTGACAAGACCAGTCACTCCACCGCCGACAACCATTGTAGAAGGCCTGCGCGACTCTTGAATGGCGACACTGAAAAAAGCATTGACAACCGACAACCACTGTGGACGGGCCTGCGCGACTCCTAGGACTCGAAGGCGCGGACAACACGGACATGGGAGATTACCGTGACAACCGGCAGAGAGTTTATAACGGACGCCTGCTGGCCTATATCCAGACTACCGGAGAAGCGGGAGAAATCAATGTCTCGTTCAGTTCTCCACTTCTGAAGGGCGCAGAGATCAAATTCACCGCAGAATAATCATACGCGCCCATCCATAAATAAATTCCCGCCATCGTCTTTCTCATGAAGCACGATGGCGGGAATTCTATTTTAAGCAACAGTCACCTGCCTGGTCATCTCAGCAAGAAGCCTGATATCCCCGGCAGAAGCGCCTACCATGACATTGCTCTCGCCCTTCTCCGAATACTCGGCTGCGCCCTATGGGCCATACGGGATTTGATTGACGAAGAGCCTGCCAGGTTACTCTTGTCCACTGCCGCAGGAATGACGCCAGTCCACGAGCCGCCGAACAAGTTGTATGCAGGATCCACAAATTCGAAGCTGACAGTGGTCCTGTCCCCATCCTTGGCCAGTTTCACCCAACCGTCGATAGCTGCCGCATAGCCATGAAGGTAGCCATCTGAATCAAGAGTGGAAAGATCCCAATACCATGTGCCGGATTGTCCTAAAGGTGAAGTCTTACCTGCTACGAAACCGACAGTCTGATTGTCGACACTCATGTTATACTGTTTCTCAGGAATAGGAATTTCGGTAGTGGAAGCCTTTTCCGTAAGAAGTTCAATGTCAATCGCATCGCCATTGGCATTTTCCAGTGACAGAATCCAGTTGGCCAGACCGACTCCAAGATAATCCCCATAGTACGCAAGGGAAGCGGTAGTTGTCTCCGCAGGAAGTTTCAGAGTATAGTCTCCGGTAAGAGTCGTGTTGTCCTCTTCCTTCGGAGATTCGTCCGTAAATTCAATGTCTCCCGTAAATACCCCCTTCACCGACTTTCCGTTGTCAGTAACGAGCTCAAGTTCGATTCTGTAACCGGTATCACCGAATTCACTGACAAGTGCGGTTCCTGACGCAATGCCGCTCTGGGAAAGTATATTCCCTTCCGCATCGACGGTAGCGGCAATCGAGCCGTAGTACTCGCTCAAAAGCGAGAATCCCGGTTCTATAGTCCCAGCCGCATAGGTATCGGCAACAGTATATATGCCAGGCATAAGGTAGATGACCGGACTGTTTTCAAGGGTAAGGGAAAGTCCGACCACTGCACCTCCGGATACTGTAACTCCGTCATCGCCCACCGTCGGTGAAGTCAGAACTACAGAATATCCGTCCGTGCCGGAACCGAATTCATCGCCATAATAAACCCCGAAAGCATGAGCAAATGAAACATTGATGTCTTCCGCCAATGCCGGTATCTGTTCGCTTGGCTCAGAGCCTGCATTAGGGTCCCCGAAAGCAAGCGGACCCTCATATATGCAACTGACTGTAGAGCCGTCTTTCAATGTAAAGAGTCCCTTCAGTATCTTTCCCTTTTCCGAAGTCTTGACTTCCAGATAACCTTCCGTAAAATCGACACTGGTCTGCTTTCCTTCGACATTGACCTGCATTCGGGTATAATAATTATTGAGAGTGCCCGCGGCATTGGTCTCAGCGATAGTGTACTTGCCGTCAGGCAGCACGGCCGTTTCGAATGAGTCTGAGCCTTCAGATGCATAAATGTCGAAGAAAATGATATGACCGTCTGCAGGAGCGGCATCATCGCCCTCATTATCTTTTATGAATTCCTTGTCACCAAGACCGACATAGTAATTGAATACTCCTTCTGTCTTGCGGTCTCCATAATAAAGCACCTTGGTGGTACGGTCCATAACCAATTCCAGGTCAGCTTTAGGAACGATTTCAGGATCCGGTGTTTCCGGTGGAGTCGGATTGTCCTTGTTGTTACAGCCGACAAGGACCAGAGACGCCAGCAAACTGGCGAGCAATCTTGAACATTTCATTCGTCAATGATTATTAAGGTTAAAACTAAGTAACGGCTCATCGAAACGCCCGAGGCCTATATGCAAATATAAGAAAAAGTCTGACAAAACATATCGTATCATATTTCCGACCCTCTTGGCAACCGCTAATTTTCAATTCCCGCAGCCAAAGTGTTCTATATCAATGTCATAATGAGCACTGACAGATTTTCCTATCTGTCAAGACCCCATTTCAAAGCCACCTCTTGGCATCGCACAAATCGTGTAAATAATTGAAAATCAACCAATAACACCAAAGCGAAGTTGTCAAGAGGGTCGAATAGTGACAACCCCAGGCCGTCAGAATAGTCCTCGCGAGACTGAAATACTCCGTACCCCTATCCAAGGCCGAAAGCGGATTCGCGATTGTCACTGAGGAATGTTTGACTTTTCGGACAGTATCCCCCCAAGTAAACCATAATGTCAGGACTATTCCTCGTCGTAGAAGCGATCAAACATTGACCTTAGCCTCTTTTCATCAGCGATTATTTTGCGCAATTCTTCGAGCCGGCAGGCATTCGATGACTCCGGAATCCAAAGTTTCAGGTAACCGCCATACCCGTATTTCTTCTGAAGATGTGTCAATGTTCTCTCCCACATCTGTTCGCGGTTCATCTGCGGGTAATGGGCAAAACCATATTGGACAGTGCGTCTGATGACTGTTTCGGGGTCAATGAGCCTGTCCGACTCAGCGATTATCTTGCCGTAGATACTGCGGGGCGGAGTCTCATTGGAAGCCCTGTGGTCCTCGGCAGCTTCGGCGATGACCTCTATTTCCTCGACGGAAAACCAATTGAGAAGCGTTTTGTCCTCCCGGATGATTCTACCTGAAACAAGATGATGTTTCTCTCTTCCCTCACACAGGCCCAAATCATGATAAGCAGCTGCGGCATAAAGGATTTCAGGATTCACATCATAATATTTGGAGAGTTCCTGGCTCTGCCTGATCACACTTCTCACATGGTCCCGCTTATGGGCTCCATCGAAATTGTCATAACGCGGAATGATTTCCGACTCGATATATTCTTTAAGAGTTTGCATACTGTTAGAAGTTTAAGTTCCCGAATCAAGCCGCAAATATATATAAAATGTCAAAATGTCCGCCATATACAGACTACTAAACGGCAATCGTCCCGAAGCCAACGAAGACTTGGGGACGACTCAAAAATATTAATGCTAACTCAAGTTTCAAGAAACCAGAAATGCCAATCTACTGGACCTCTGCATCCACATTTCCAATGTGCGGAAGTTCAGAAATGACCCTCTGGTCATAGTAGGTTCCCGGAGTGACTGAAGATTTCTCCAGTCTCACAGCCTCCATGTACTTCGGATTGTCGTTTTCATCGAAATCGCCGTTGAACAGCAGCATGTGGTCTCCGGTAACCTCCTTCACATAGAACGCCATCGGAATTGCCTGAGGGCCGTCATCAGAGAGATTTTCATATGTAAGGCAGAACGCCATGCTCCCGTCAGAGTTCCTCTTCATGGAATACCAGCCATTAAAAGAATAGACGTCGTTCACCTTGATGCCATCGACAAGAGCCTTCTGCTCCTCAGTCAGTTTATCCATGTCAATGCTTCCCTTGAGTTCAGCCAAGGTCTCCTCCGTAAAGACATTTCCCAAGAGCACCGTCCCGTCATCATTCAATTGCATGATGCTGCTGAACTCGTTCGAGAAATTGACAACCCATGTATTCACGTACAGTTTCGGGTCATCCGGCTCTGAGCCATTCTTGTCACATGCATTGGCCATTGCAATAACAGCGAATGCCAATATACTGTATATCAATCTTTTCATATTTTCAATCTTTAGTACATACCCAACAATTCAGTCAAGTCAACTGTCTTTCCGACAGTAATGCCGGAAGAAGACAGGCTCTTCACCGTGAATGGCTTTTCACCGGACGATTCATTACCGAATATCATTGATTCCTTGGAAATGTTTGTCAAATGAAGTTCATTCTCCATCGGAACCGGATATTCCATACCTTCAATATTTCTAATGCTGAATGTGGACAAATAAACGTCGTTATTCTTTCCGGGAATCTCCACATACAGACCCTTGAGAATTGTGACAACATCATTGACCTTGATCGATTTGATCATTTCGACGACTTCAGCCGGAAGTTCACGTGAATTTCCATCAGTTTCGGGATTGTCAGAGGACGGCAAGTATTGACTCCTAAGGACTTCCAGTAACTTTTCATTGACGATGAAACCCGAGTTAAACGTCTTGTCAGCATTGAATTGATAGAGACAGCAATCCGCTCCTCCAAGTTCACCGATACCTTCAATTACCCATGTATTGACATACAAAGGGACAGGCGCAGAATCCTTGTCTGAATCCTTGTCGCAGCTCACTCCGGACAACAGTATGGTCCAAAGAGCTAAAAAGTAAACTAATTTCTTCATTACCATATATTTAAAGTTCATTTATTCCCATTTCATATCCTGGTCGAAAGACACACGGAATCCAATCAGCATGTTTGTCACCCGAGGTGAACAATATACTCTTGCTGCACAACGGCAGCTGAGCTTGTCCATAGTGAAGTCCCCTCCACGAACAACCTTGTCGGTTCCGGTCTTCGGACCTGTCGGATTCCAGGCAAATCCGCCCGAACCTCCATAATAATTTACGTCAAACCAGTCCGCCACCCATTCTGAAACATTCCCATGCAAGTCATACAGTTCGAACCCGTTAGGGGGATAAGAACCTACCGGAGCAGTTGTTCCCCTGCCGGCCGACCTGATATTCGCCATCTCCCCTGTCAGGTCCAGACCATTTCCAAGACCGAAAGGCGTCTCTTCAAGACCTCCCCTGCAGGCAAATTCCCACTGCGCCTCAGTCGGAAGCGCTCCACCCACGCAATCTGCGAAAGCCTTCGCTCCATACCAGCTGACATTGACGACAGGGCAATCACAATATCCGTCAGCCGGCTTCCATTCGGCAAGTTCCGTGTCCCAGATGAGTCCGAACTTGGCATACTGCCTCACAAGGACTTTCGATTTGTTCTCCGCATCGCCCCATCCGTTCCATATGCCGTCGCTTCCTATCTTATTGTCATTCAGAAAAGACGCATACTCGGCATTGGTAACTTCATACTTGCCCATATAGTAACTGCGGGCCAGATGCACATTATGCTGATTCTCGACATTCGTATTATTCCGTCCTTCTTCAGTTTTCGGACTGCCCATCCGGAAATACCACAGTCCATCACCTTGAAACTTATAAGTACCCTTCTGGTCGACAACCATCTGAATGACATCAGGATGCTTGTAATCCACCGGCAATGAGCGGTTGAACACTTTCACGTTCCCGGCATTCAGGGCATAATCCCCGACCGGACCGCCCAACCTGTACTCTTTGCCATCCGTAACATAACTGAACAGTGATGTGCCGCCCCCAAGCGTCTGAACCGGAATGACAGCACGATAAATGTAATTGTTTCTCTCTTCACCCGGCAACTCGAAGAGATGCATTTTGACATTTCCTTCAGAACTCCCGGTTCCCGCTACCGAGGCAGAAACGTCACTATCCTCAAGCAAATTGATTTCGGCGAGAGTCCCGACTCCGCAGAGGCTTACTTCAAGTTTTCCATCAATGTTCCAATACTTGCTTTTAGGCACTTCCACCTGGATCATAGCGAACTCATGCCTGAATTCAAGCTTCACGTCGCTTCCGATTTTGACTCCCTCCTCATTACTGGCCACCAGAAAATCTGAAAGCCTGTAATCATTCTCACTGCTTTGGTCCTCTTTGACATTGACAGAGATTGCGGTCGGGTCAGTATTGTTCTCGTCGAACGGATAATATGCGCAGAATCTTAGCGATTCTTTTTCCCAGCACAATTTGTCTCCTACCCAATTGCTGCCATCAAATGTCAGTTTCTTGTTCCCGAAAACCAACTCATCAGATTCGGCATCATATGCATATACACCGACAGCGTCGCCCTCAGTCCAGACACATTCGACAGAATCTTCCGAAGAAGCGATTACGTATGGTTCAATGTCAAACTTGAAACAGATTTCAGGCTTGTTCACCTCCGGTTTCGGCTCCTCCTTCCCCGGTTCTTCCGGAGAAGGTCTGTCATTGACATTCTCCTTGCCGCAACACACCAACATTGAAGTCAATGCCAATGATGCAACAAATTGATAAATAAATCTTCTCATACAGTTTGTCTTATATAGAGGTCATGTGGATTACGATACAGAAATCGTTGACGAATATACGTTCCGGAGACGTTATAATCACTATTTTTGATTAAACATAGTCCGTAACTACGCAGTTTTTGCGAAAAACCATATCTTTGCAAGACATAATACGGAAACTGAAATGGAAAAAACATATTGCGATCTGATGCTGTTGGCCTCAGGGGTGATTGCCGCCCTTGCCGTGTCAATCATAGGAATCAAAATCCCGTCAAAGCAGGAGTTCAGGAAACTCAGGACTGCCAGAGCGACACTGGCGGCATCATTCATCACACTTTCAATTCTGAATTTCATCTGCTATTTCACGGGCTACGATGAGGACCTCGACAGACTGAACACCATGATAGTTGCAGCATTCCAGGCCCTCCTTCTGACCGGGACCCTGCTGGTATTCATCCGTCCGGATGTGGTTACAGGAAAATGGGTGGGACTACAAGTTGCGGCAATCAGCATCATCACTGCACTGCTCTACTTCGTCATGTTCCTTTTTCCGGGGATATATCCTGTCTTCTTCTACACAGGAGCGGCTCTTCTGGTACTGCAACTTGTCCTGTACAGCATCAGCTTCTTCAAGTCGCAGAACATGACACTGAATGACTTGAACGATTATTATGCAGACGATTTCTCTCCAAGACTCGGAGGAATTCGGGCAGGCTTCATTCTCATGCTCATAATAGGAGTGATGGCACTTTGCACCCTGGTTACAGGCCCGTGGTTCTACTCCATCTTCGTCCCTGCATATCTCATCTGCTATACCATCGTCGCGATCTGCATGATACGCTATGTGAACATCACATCTTTCATACTTCCTGCCGTCAGTCAGGACAGCACAGAGACGCCACCTGCGGAACAACCCTCTGAGGCCTCACATAAAAATCCCGCCAATATCTCTGACAACCAGATAATTGAACTGCGGAACAAACTGGAATCATGGGTAGCCGCCGGAGAATACCGACACAGGGATATACCATATAAAGACATATTGGAGAATCTCGACACCGACCCGGCGACCATGCGCGCCTTCATGAAGAGTGAGCACGGGATGGATTTCCGTTCATGGAGAAACAGACTCCGTCTCAATGATGCCTGCCGGATGCTGCTGGAACACCCCGAGATGAAAGCGGAAAGAATCAGCGAAGCCATCGGCTACAGCGACAGCAGCAACTTCCACACAGATTTCCGAAAATTCACAGGAATGTCTGCGAGCGAGTGGCGGAAAACCCATAAGAAGACAGGTCAATGCCAGAACACGTTATCGACAAACGCGGAAAATCAATCTTAAACAACTAACAGTCAATGAAGAAGATAGCATTAATAACAGGAGCCACCAGCGGAATCGGAGAAGCCTGCGCAAGAAAATTTGCAGAGGGCGGTTACAATTTGATACTAACGGCCCGCCGTGCAGGGAAACTGGCTGAAATCAAGGCTGAATTGGAAGCAGAGGGCGCCAAGGTAAAGACATTGGTATTCGATGTACGGGATGCCGAGGCCGCAAAAACCGCTGTTGATTCACTCGAACCGGAATGGCAGAAAATCGATGTCCTCATCAATAACGCCGGCCTCGCTCTCGGCCTTGATAAGGAGTATGAAGGCGATCCTGAGGATTGGAACACCATGATTGACACCAATATAAAGGGACTTCTGACTATGACCAGACTCATCGTCCCCGGCATGGTAAAACGGAATGAAGGACATGTAATCAATGTCGGCAGTGTTGCCGGTGACGCGGCTTACGCCAATGGCAATGTATATTGCGCGACCAAGGCGGCGGTGAAGACCATCACTGACGGATTGCGCATCGACGTGGCTGAAACCGCCGTCCGTGTCACGAATCTCAAGCCTGGACTCGTAGAGACCAATTTCAGCAACGTCCGCTTCCATGGCAACAACGAGAGGGCTGACAAGGTTTACAAGGGCATCACTCCCCTTACTGGTGCGGACATCGCCGACGTCGCTTTCTACGCGGCATCAGCCCCAAAACATGTCCAGATTGCCGAGGTACTCATTCTCGCCACACACCAGGGAAGCGGAAGCGTAATCTACAGGAACAACCTATAGTTTTCCTTAGAACTTCTTTGTCCTCATGTGGCAATACGGCTCGCCACCTGTCTTTTCGTAATATCGCTGGTGGTAAGACTCGCCGATGTAGAAAGGCTCTTCAGGCAGCAACAGAGTATTGACCTCATACCCCTTGCCGCGAAGCAACTGCATAACATGTTCAGCAGTATTCATCTGATTGTCATCACGATAGAAGATGCAACTCCTGTACTGCGGACCGAGATCCGGACCGACTCCATCCGTCTGGGCAGGGTCATGAATTTCGAAGAACAGTTTGCAAAGACTCTCGTAGGAAACCAGTTTGGGGTCAAACTCTACGATTACGGCCTCCACATGATGAGTCCTGTGCTCCCTTACGTCCTCATACGTAGGAAAAGCCTCTTCCCCACCAGTATAACCAGCAAGGGTATTAATCACGCCCGGCACCTTCTGGAACTGATGCTGAGTACCCCAGAAACAACCGCAGGCAAAAATACCGACCTCAATGCCATCGCCTGCCGGCGCATGATAAAGGTCAATCTTAGAGCAATTATCAATGGCAGTCTGCACCATTTTCAATGCCTTGCCATGCTTCGCCTGCAAGTCCGGATAGGACTTTCCGCGCGAAAAATTATGCCTCAGGTCATTGAATTTCACCTGCAGGGCAATGGGATTTCCAGAGTCAATGATATTCTGTACGTATTCGAAATAATCAGTTCCTTTTTCGTGGGTAAGAAGCCTTAAGGCATTGACAATGCCGTTCGGGATGCCTTCTCTGAGCAGATCATCGAAGGTCAAGTCAGAGTCTTCCACCACGTCATGAAGGAATCCGGCTATCTTTTCTTCGTCTGTGTGTCCCATCAGTCCTACAGTCAACGGATGGAGAATCACGGGATGTCCGTCACGGTCCAGTTGTCCCGCATGAGCAGCAGTCGCGATGCGGAGAGCTATGTCTATTGCATTCATAATGTTCTGTTTATTAGTTGGTCGGATATTGATTATGTCTTAGGAATCTGGCTGAGGCGAAGAGCAGCATCGGACCCAGCCCCGAATAGAATGATGCCGTAAATTCAAGTGGAATCCCGGGAATGAATTTCAGGGCCATGCCCAGACAAAGCATGAATAATATCAGAATCCATCCCCGAAGCGGGAATGTATGCCATATGCTCGTCTTTTCCGGCTGTGCGGCGATAAGAGCCGAATACTTGTCAACGGCTTTCCTGAACATGAAAAAGAAGCACATCAGGACCACGGCAGTGCCTGACATGAGCCACCACAATTCCTGCAAAGGCATTGACAAATATGCATTGACACCCTTGACAGTTATGATGACACCGGGTATCCCCCAAAGCGCCGCAGCCACGAAATATAAAGCACTTCTTTTCATTTCAGACAGCATTTGTCAACCATGAACATCAATCCTGTAAAAACTTGTCAAGTTTACCAGATTCAAGGTCCTCCAGCATCTTGTTGGTCGTTTCTCTAAGCACAGGCAGGTCTTTCCGTATAGTATTAAAGACTGCTTCATCATCAATATCTGAATATTCATGAGACAAAACATTCCTCATACCAAAGACCGCTTTCCAAGGCACCTGTTTATAGGGCGAGAAAAACTCTTCGGAAACCTTATTCCTTATTTTGATAAAGTTTTCGGTAATATATTGAAGGCTCATCCCACAGGCTCTGAATACCGTCATTCCTGTTATACTCTGTCCAAAGTCTTCAGGAGACTCTATCGAGACAGACATTTTTTCGATCAAGTCCATTTCATCAATACACACACGCAGGTAGGTCCTGATTCTCTCTTTCACACTACACATATATCAAATCTTTTTCAATATTCGCCCTAAATTCATATCGACTTTTAGCTTTCTCTGACACCAAATCCACTCTACGTTTCAGGACAGACTCCAGAAGGATATTAATCTCTGATAAAACAAACAACGATGGATTCTTAACTGAAATAAGGATATCAACATCACTATCACTTCCCTGTGTTCCTCTCGCACAACTCCCGAACAATGCCATACTCTCTATCCCGTACTTTGCGCCCTGACTTCTCTTAAAGGCCCGGAGAATCCCCAAAATACGCTCTTTTTCAGAACACTCACTTGCATATTTATCCACAATCGTGAACTTCACTTCATAGCCGAGCGCTTCCAGCAAACGCAAGATAGTCTCTTCACTACCTAAAGTTCCCTTCTCCATTTTGGAAATCTGAGACTTGGACATTCCGGCCAAGACGCCAAGTTGCTCTTGCGTAAGGTTTCTGGACTTACGCAAAGACTTTAGCATATTAGATGTAATCGTTTTCATTTCAGTCCAAATATATCAAATATTTCATATTTATGCAACTTTTTATCTGGAAATAACATATTTTTTGGAAAATAGAGACATTGATGCTACTGAGAATACACCTCACACTTCCACAGCATAAATTGTCGGATAGTTCGACATAAAGGATTATTACTGGTGTAAGTGAGCATTCCGTAGCTGAATAGCGAACAAGCGGTGTAAAAAACAGCCTGATTTTACACCGTTTCATCATATTTGCCAAAACTGTATTTGCCTAAAAAAGGTTGACTCACAAAAAGAGTCAATCATTATGA
>ERZ1023862.22-NODE-22-length-28489-cov-8.036295_pt1 | contig 28489 bp, 19 predicted proteins | sample MGYA00380388_ERZ1023862 | MGnify/ENA primary metagenome ERZ1023862 (study PRJEB33179, sample SAMN07449007) | human gut metagenome | biome: Human-gut; feature: Human associated habitat; material: Faeces | host: Homo sapiens | place: India: Bhopal | collected... | reverse complement strand
GATGGTTGGACTAACAAGGCAAAGATGCCTGACCATATCTTTACTTTTCTGATAGTAGATTTCTCTAAAAATGACCTTTCGCTAGCGTCTTGCCCTGCAGATGAAATGGGCCAGGCTTACGAGTATCTCGTGGGCAAGTTTGCTGATGATGCCGGAAATACGGCACAGGAATTCTATACGAACCGTACAGTCGTAACTTTGATGGCAGAAATCCTGCAGCCTAAACCTAATGAGAGCATTTATGATCCAACCTGCGGATCCGGTGGTATGCTTGTAAAGTGTCTGGACTATCTTCGGTTAAAAGGGCAACCTTGGCAGGGAGTGAAGGTATTTGGTCAGGAGATAAATGCCCTTACTTCAGCGATTGCCAGGATGAACCTCTATCTGAACGGAGTGGAGGATTTCTCCATTGTACGCGAGGATACACTTGCGCATCCGGCATTTGTTGACGGCAGTCATCTGAGAAAATTCGACATAGTTCTTGCGAATCCGCCATATAGTATCAAGACCTGGAATCGCGAGGCGTTTATAAATGATAAATGGGGACGGAATATGTGGGGTGCACCAATTCAGGCCCGAGCTGACTATGCATTTATTCAGCATATTATTTCGTCTATGGATGAAAAATATGGTAGAAGTGCAATACTTCTTCCTCACGGAGTATTAAATAGAGATGAGGATAAAGACATTAGAATCAAGCATGTTAAGTCAGATACTATTGATACAATAATTGGATTAGGAAGAAATCTTTTTTACAATTCAGGTCTTGAAAGTTTTATATTCATATGTAGTAATTGCAAGCCGGATAATAAAAAAGGAAAAATTCTTTTTATCGAGGCAGAAGAATTAACCCATAAAGAAGGTAAGCAAGCATATTTGTATGATGATGATATTAACCAAATTCTAAATGCATACCATAGCCCAGAAGACATACCTGGATTTTCAAAACATGCAAGTATAGAGGAGATTTTATCAAACGATGGTAATCTTAATATTAAATCGTATGTAAAGACTCTTGACTCAAAAGAAAACGTTAGTATTTCAAATGCATTATATGCTTTATCGCAAACTCAACATCGATTATGTTCTGCAATCAATGCACTTCCGTTTTCACAAACGCATCTAATTGAATGTGATTTTAATTGTGAAATAGAATGTGATTCAACAAATTGGAAAACAGTTAAGTTATCTGATGTCGCAGAGGAATATTCTATCCGTATTGAGAATCCATCTGAATCAGAATATGGTTTTTATATTGGTTCTGACTGTATTGGACAATATGATTTTAAAATCCATAAGAAGTCAGATGCTAGCACGATTACATCTACTCAAAAGGGATTTAAAAAAGGAGATTATCTGCTCGTTCGAAGAAGTCTTTATGGCAGTGATTTTCGCGAAAGAGCACCAAGGGCAGAATTTGACGGAGTATGTTCTGCAGATATTCTAACGATTAGAGAGAAACCAGGCATTATTGCAGATGGCTTCTTAATCTACGTTTTATACCAAAAAAGTTTGTGGGATTATATTGTCTCGAATTCAAACGGAGGGTTAACACGTAGAATAAAGTGGAGACAATTGGCTGATTTTAAATTCAAATTGCCACCTTTAAAAGTTCAAATACAATTGTCTGAAAGGTTGTGGTCTGCATATCGTCTTAAAGAGTCTTATCAGAATATGTTGAGTTCTATAGATGAAATGGTGAAATCGCAATTTATCGAGATGTTTGGCAATCTCAAACAAGATACTCCTTGGTCTGAGGTCGTTACAATTACAAATGGTAAGGCCTATCCTGAAGAGTATCAGGATGAGGGCACTTATCCTATCTGTGGTAGTGGAGGCATTATGTATTATGGCGAGAAGAAGTTGTGTAATGAAAACACAATAATTCTTGGCAGAAAAGGTAATATAAACAGTCCAATATTCATGGAATCAGACTATTGGATAGTCGACACAGCCTTTAGTCTTGACGTAGACAAGGAAAAACTTAATCCTAGATTCTTTTATTTCTGGTGTTGCCAGTATGACTTCACAAAGCTTAACAAGCAAGGCGTACTTCCAAGTCTCACGAGAAAAGATCTAGAGAAAGTTGAAATGGCTGTTCCCCAAATGGGTCAACAAAAACAGTTTGTTTCCATTGCCGAACAGGCCGATAAATCAAAGTTTGAACTCAAGAAGTCAATTGAAGCAATAGACAAAGTAATAAAGAGTTTGATAAACAGTATATAGCATGATAGTCCTTCATAACTTTGTGCAAAAAGTCATGAAGGTTAAGCTTATAAACCAGGTTCTTTTGGCAATGTCGCAGACACTGGGGAACCAACAGATAGAGAGACTGAAAGATGTCCTCGAAGTGACATTCAATAATGTCGAGTTCATTGAAAAACATGAATCCTCAAACGAGGGGGATATAGATTTAGTATCTTCTTTCTTGTCGGCTAAACGTGTGGAAGGCTGCTCAGAAAAGTCAATGCACTATTATGAGAGTACATTGAAGAATGCTCTGACTAAAATCAAAAAAGGGGTTAAAAACATCTCTACAGATGATTTGAGAAAGTACCTGGACAATTATCAGCAGGCAAGTGGAGCAAGTAAAGTGACAGTTGATAATATCCGCAGGATACTGTCAAGTTTTTTCTCCTGGCTAGAAGAAGAGTTTTACATCATAAAGAGCCCCGTGAGGAGAATTCATAAAGTGAAAACAGGCAAGGTTGTGAAGGAAACCTACAGTGATGAATCGCTTGAATTAATGCGTGATTACTGCGAGAATTCAAGAGATCTTGCCCTGATAGATATTCTTGCCTCTACCGGTATGAGAGTCGGAGAATTAGTGAAGCTCAATCGTAGCGACATTGATTTCCAGAATAGAGAATGCATAGTGACCGGTAAAGGCAACAAGCAGAGGATAGTTTATTTTGATGCACGAACCAAGATACATCTTCAGAACTACCTCAGAGAGAGAACTGATGACAACAAGGCGCTATTTGTAACCCTTCTTTCACCACATGAAAGATTGCAGATAAGCGGAGTTGAGATACGATTGAGGCAAATTGGTAAGGCTTTGAATATGACAAAGGTACACCCGCATAAATTTAGACGGACATTGGCAACAATGGCCATAGATAAGGGCATGCCTATCGAGCAGGTTCAGCATCTGCTCGGTCATCAAAGTATGGATACCACTCTCCAGTATGCCATGGTCAATCAATCCAATGTTAAGATGTCCCACCATAAATTCATTGGATAGCTATGTGCCAGTCGCAATTTATAGAGATGTTTGGAAAGCGTTCAACCACACCAGTTGGCAACTATATAAAGGATAGTTTCCCAGGAGAATGGGGTAAGGAAGACAAAGAAGGAAATGGTGTAAAGGTTATCCGAACAACTAACTTTACCAACTCTGGCAAGCTCAACCTATCAGAAGTTGTGTCGCGCTCAATTGAGGAACGAAAAGTACAGAAAAAGCAGATTCAAAAGTATGATACTATACTTGAAAGATCTGGTGGCACAGCAGATAATCCTGTGGGCAGAGTAGTTCTGTTTGAGGAAGATGAGCAATATCTTTGTAACAACTTCACGCAGGTTCTACGATTCAAAGATATTGAGCCTCGTTTTACTTTCTATGCGTTGTTCTATTTCTACCAAACGAATAAAACAGCGATTAGAAGCATGGGCAGTAAGACTACTGGTATACAAAATCTGAATATGAGTAAGTATCTTGAAATAGGGATTCCTAATGCTAATGAGTTTGAACAGAAGCAGTTTGTTTCCATTGCCGAACAGGCCGATAAATCAAAGTTTTCTGGTCTTAAATCGCAATTTATCGAGATGTTTGGTAGTGACAAATGGCCACAAAAATGTTTGGGTGAAGTAGGTACTATTAAACGTGGAGGAGGATTTCAAAAGTCGGATTATGTCGAGCATGGAATCCCTTGCATTCATTATGGGCAGATACATACGCAATTTGGCCCATTTATATCTTCTCACATAACAGAGATATCTCCAGATTTGGGTGCTAAGACGAAATATGCGTCAAAGGGTGATTTAATAATAGCAATCACAAGCGAAGATGCAGAGGGTTCCTGTAAAAGTACTGCTTGGTTAGGTGACTATCCTGTTGCAGTAGGAGGTCATACAGCCATATTCAATCATAACATGAATCCGTTGTACATGTCTTTCTTTTTTAAATCCGCATTGTTTAATTATGCAAAAATGGAATATGTTCACGGTACAAAGGTCGTTGAAATGCGCCCAGATGACATTGCTAAAATTTGCGTCCCTTGCCCTCCAATGAGTTTGCAAGAGCAATTTTCTGCAATTGCCGAACAGGCCGATAAATCAAAGTTTGAACTCAAGAAGTCAATTGAAGCAATAGACAAAGTAATAAAGAGTTTGATAAACAGTATATAGCATGATAGTCCTTCATAACTTTGTGCAAAAAGTCATGAAGGTTAAGCTTATAAACCAGGTTCTTTTGGCAATGTCGCAGACACTGGGGAACCAACAGATAGAGAGACTGAAAGATGTCCTCGAAGTGACATTCAATAATGTCGAGTTCATTGAAAAACATGAATCCTCAAACGAGGGGGATATAGATTTAGTATCTTCTTTCTTGTCGGCTAAACGTGTGGAAGGCTGCTCAGAAAAGTCAATGCACTATTATGAGAGTACATTGAAGAATGCTCTGACTAAAATCAAAAAAGGGGTTAAAAACATCTCTACAGATGATTTGAGAAAGTACCTGGACAATTATCAGCAGGCAAGTGGAGCAAGTAAAGTGACAGTTGATAATATCCGCAGGATACTGTCAAGTTTTTTCTCCTGGCTAGAAGAAGAGTTTTACATCATAAAGAGCCCCGTGAGGAGAATTCATAAAGTGAAAACAGGCAAGGTTGTGAAGGAAACCTACAGTGATGAATCGCTTGAATTAATGCGTGATTACTGCGAGAATTCAAGAGATCTTGCCCTGATAGATATTCTTGCCTCTACCGGTATGAGAGTCGGAGAATTAGTGAAGCTCAATCGTAGCGACATTGATTTCCAGAATAGAGAATGCATAGTGACCGGTAAAGGCAACAAGCAGAGGATAGTTTATTTTGATGCACGAACCAAGATACATCTTCAGAACTACCTCAGAGAGAGAACTGATGACAACAAGGCGCTATTTGTAACCCTTCTTTCACCACATGAAAGATTGCAGATAAGCGGAGTTGAGATACGATTGAGGCAAATTGGTAAGGCTTTGAATATGACAAAGGTACACCCGCATAAATTTAGACGGACATTGGCAACAATGGCCATAGATAAGGGCATGCCTATCGAGCAGGTTCAGCATCTGCTCGGTCATCAAAGTATGGATACCACTCTCCAGTATGCCATGGTCAATCAATCCAATGTTAAGATGTCCCACCATAAATTCATTGGATAGCTATGTGCCAGTCGCAATTTATAGAGATGTTTGGAAAGCGTTCAACCACACCAGTTGGCAACTATATAAAGGATAGTTTCCCAGGAGAATGGGGTAAGGAAGACAAAGAAGGAAATGGTGTAAAGGTTATCCGAACAACTAACTTTACCAACTCTGGCAAGCTCAACCTATCAGAAGTTGTGTCGCGCTCAATTGAGGAACGAAAAGTACAGAAAAAGCAGATTCAAAAGTATGATACTATACTTGAAAGATCTGGTGGCACAGCAGATAATCCTGTGGGCAGAGTAGTTCTGTTTGAGGAAGATGAGCAATATCTTTGTAACAACTTCACGCAGGTTCTACGATTCAAAGATATTGAGCCTCGTTTTACTTTCTATGCGTTGTTCTATTTCTACCAAACGAATAAAACAGCGATTAGAAGCATGGGCAGTAAGACTACTGGTATACAAAATCTGAATATGAGTAAGTATCTTGAAATAGGGATTCCTAATGCTAATGAGTTTGAACAGAAGCAGTTTGTTTCCATTGCCGAACAGGCCGATAAATCAAAGTTTTCTGGTCTTAAATCGCAATTTATCGAGATGTTTGGTAGTGACAAATGGCCACAAAAATGTTTGGGTGAAGTAGGTACTATTAAACGTGGAGGAGGATTTCAAAAGTCGGATTATGTCGAGCATGGAATCCCTTGCATTCATTATGGGCAGATACATACGCAATTTGGCCCATTTATATCTTCTCACATAACAGAGATATCTCCAGATTTGGGTGCTAAGACGAAATATGCGTCAAAGGGTGATTTAATAATAGCAATCACAAGCGAAGATGCAGAGGGTTCCTGTAAAAGTACTGCTTGGTTAGGTGACTATCCTGTTGCAGTAGGAGGTCATACAGCCATATTCAATCATAACATGAATCCGTTGTACATGTCTTTCTTTTTTAAATCCGCATTGTTTAATTATGCAAAAATGGAATATGTTCACGGTACAAAGGTCGTTGAAATGCGCCCAGATGACATTGCTAAAATTTGCGTCCCTTGCCCTCCAATGAGTTTGCAAGAGCAATTTTCTGCAATTGCCGAACAGGCCGATAAATCAAAGCAAGTCGCTTACTCACTAGCATCATAAACGATAATAAAATACAAACTATATGTCAACATTTAATGAAGATAACACTGTTGAGCAATTGCTCATAAGTGCAGTCAAGAAATCTGGCTGGAAGTATCTCCCATCATCGGAAATACCGCGTCTGTATGACGAGGTGCTGGTTACGGAATGGCTCATGGCAGCTCTTCTAAAACTTAATCCTATCACATCTGATCAGGCAGAGCAGGTCATCTACAGACTTAGATCCGCGATTCTTTCCGGTGGAAACTCAACTGAATTGGTTAATGCAAATGACAGGTTCAGAAAACTACTCTTTGAGGAAAATAGCTATCCATTTGGAGAAGAAGGCGATAATATCAATATCCGCTTCTTTGATGAAGATATGTCAAAGAACCATTGTGTCGTTACCAATCAATGGGAATTCCCACGAGCAAGCAAAGAAGGTGGAAAGAGACTGGATTTGGTTTACGTTATCAATGGTATTCCAATGGCCATAGGCGAGACCAAGACAGTCGTTAAACCTTCTGTTACATGGGCTGATGGTGCAACTGATATTCTGCACTACCAGAAGAGCGTATCTGAGATGTTCGTTCCTAATATTCTTTCCTTTGCGACAGAAGGCAAGGAACTCCAGTATGGCTCAATAGGATGCCCTGTCGATAAGTGGGGGCCATGGTTTGCTACAGAGGATCGTCATCATGGAACTCTGACAGACGTAGAAGAGAATGCTATTTCACTCCTTGATCCAGCACGGCTCCTTGATATTTATAGATTCTATACAGTCTTCTCTGGCGGTGATGCTGGTAGAAAGATCAAGATTGTATGCCGTTATCAGCAGTATTTGGGCGGTGAGGCAATTGTTCAGCGAGTACTGAATACCTATCAAACTGGTTCCGGCCCAAGGAAAGGTTTGATATGGCATTTCCAGGGATCTGGAAAATCATGGCTGATGGTGTTTGCTGCACAAAAATTGCGTCGTCAGCAGTGTCTTAAGGCACCTACAGTCGTCATTGTGGATGACCGAATTGACCTTGAAGACCAGATTACTGGTGACTTTACCCGTGCAGAGATTCCTAACGTGGATAGTATCAGCAGTAAAGCTGAACTTGAAGAGAAGATACATCAGAGGAAGATATTGATTACCACTATTTTTAAGTTTGGAGATCTTTCTGAAGGTCAGGTAATCGATGATAGAGACAATATTATTCTCCTCATGGACGAAGCCCATAGAACTCAGGAGGGTGATCTTGGAATGAAAATGAGAACTGCACTTCCAAATGCATTCTTCTTCGGACTTACTGGAACGCCTATCAATAGAAGAGATAGAAACACCTTTGCTGCATTTGGAGCAGAAGAAGATGAAAACGGATATATCTCCAAATATACGTTCCAGGACTCAGTTGCTGATGGTGCCACTCTTGAGCTAAATTTCAAGACTGTGCCGGTTGAGATGCATTTGAATGAAGAGCAACTTCAACAGGAATTCGACGACCTTACTGATCAGATTAGTGAAGATGATAAAGGTGAACTTGTACGCAGGACAAGTATTGAAGCCTTCTTTACTTCTGATGACCGTATCAATGCAGTCAGCAAATACATTGTAAATCATTTCCGTGAAAACATTGAGCCAACCGGCATGAAGGCTCAGGTTGTTGTATATAACCGAGAGTGTTGTGTCAAGTATAAGAAGGCAATCGATGCTCTTCTCGGAAATGACGATCAGACCGTCATTGTGATGCATACCGGAGGAGATAAAGCGGATGAGTATAAGCAATATAAACTTGAGAGGGATGAAGAAAAGAGATTGCTGGACAAGTTCAGAGATCCACTTTCTCCAATCAAGTTCGTGATTGTGACTAGCAAGCTGCTTACTGGTTTTGATGCCCCGATTCTGCAGTGTATGTATCTTGATAAGCCGATGAAGAACCACACTCTTCTTCAGGCTATCTGTAGGACAAATAGAAAGTACAACGAAAACAAGAAATGCGGTCTAGTTGTTGACTTTGTGGGTGTGTTTGATAACGTTGCGAAGTCGCTGGCTTTTGACGAAGAAAGCGTTAAGACAATCATAAAGAACCTGGATGAAGTTCGTGCTCTCATTCCAACATTCATGCGTGAGTGCATTGATTTTTTTCCGGGAGTTGACAGAACTGTAGGAGGTTGGGAAGGACTTACTGCAGCTCAGCAGTGTCTTAAGGACGAAGGAGTAAAGACCAATTTCGGACGCCATTTCGCCCGTTTGGCTAAGGCATGGGAGACGTTGAGTCCAGATGAATGTCTGCAGCCATATCAAAGTGATTACACCTGGCTTGCACAGGTATATCAGAGTGTTCGCCCTGTCAGCGGAGGAAGTCTGATTTGGACTCTTCTTGGAGCAAAGACTATCGAGATTATTCACAGAAACATCGATACAATCGATATTGGTACGCCACTTGAGGATCTTGTGGTAGATGCGGATGTGATTGATTCTGTCCTTGATGACGAGAAAAAGGTCCAGAAGAAGATAATTGAAGTTGAGAAGATATTACGTCTTCGTTTGGGTGAACATGAAGGGGATATTAACTATAAGAAGTTTGCCGATAAGCTTGATCAATTGCGCCAAAAGATGGAGGAAAGCCTTATCACAAGCATTGATTTTCTTAAGCAGCTGCTCCAAATGGCGAAGGATATGTTGGCAGAGGAGAAGAAGGTTAATCAACCTATGGATAAGCGAGCTCAGGCGCGTGCGGCACTCACGGAACTGTTTGAGTCCATTAAATCCGAGCAGACTCCAATTATCGTTGAGCAGGTTGTGAATGATATTGATAATGACGTCGTTAATATTGTTCGCCAGTTCAATGATGCCTTCCAGAGTGTCACAGCTAAACGAGCAATCAAACAAAAGCTTCGTTCAATCCTTTGGGTGAAATACCAGATAAAGGACAATGATGTGTTTGAAAGAGCATATCAATACATTGAACAATATTACTAATCAGAAAGTGCCATTCATGTTGAGTGGCACTTTTCTTTTAGATTCACCACCCAATCCGCCAGGTCTGCCCGCATCTCCCGCATCTCATCCGTAGCAATCCGCTCCAGATAATCGGACACTGTAATGTCTAGCTTCGGATAATTTCGGACCTTCGACACCCACTTGTCGTAGCCGCCAAGGTCGGGAAAGGCAATGACCTTACGCTCTCGTAGTACATTCAGGCGGTCGTTGAACTGCGATAGTCCGCCAGTGGCCAGCCAGAGAAATACCGGAAAGACTGACGAACAGATGACGGCAGTCTTTTCGGCTTCGACAAGGGCGACGGGGAGTTCAGGGTAGCGGGGCAGCAGGTGCTCTCCAAAGAGACACTGGGAAAGTGTCCAGTCGTCCGGCAGTTGACCCAATGACTTCAACCTGGTGTGCACCCACATTACCGGCGGGAAATGGCCATCCTTGATGCGGTGACCTGTCTCTGGATTGTATGGGATGATTTTCCCGCCACGGCAGCGGTCTTGGGTGTCGAATTGGTAGAAGATGGTGTGCCCGTCCTTGGTCGTACCAATGTGATACTTCTCGAATAGTGCCTTTGCGGTGTCTTCACAAAAGATTTTGGAAAGGAAAGTGGCAAAGGCGTTCTTTGGGGTAAACACTAGCGTCTTTCGGACGATATCCATGGGAAGCGTGCGCAAATCCTGCTTCGGTTTTTCGCAACGCTTTTCAGGAATCTTCCTGAATTCGGACAAGGCGAAATGATTTCCGCCCGGCCGATTCGGTTCGTATGGTGGATAGCGATGATAGCCGCAGCTGCATTCGTGGTCGCATCTGCCAAACCTCTCAATGTCAACGATATTGCCATTGTCATCTACATAAGGTGTAAAGCAACGCGGACGTCCGCATTTGGGACATTTGAAACGGGTTTTGGGGCCGTCATATTTAAGAAGGTGGTATTTGTACTTCCTCATAGTCTTCAATGTTTTGTGTTGTCCTTATATCGGCTGTATCATATGTATCATCTGTATCAAGTGTATCGGCTGATACATATGATACAGGCGATACACTTGATATGCCCTCCTTTTCCAGAACTTCCTTTCGAAGCCTCTGTGCCATAGCGTGCGAGATGTTGAGTTCTTTTTCAATACCCTTTATAGATAAGCCTCTGTGGAGCAGCACTTTGACTTTTTCCCTCAGTTCATCCTTCGATTCCTTTCCTGTCGGTACCACGAGATGCTTGTACTCGCTCTCGTATCCGACTATATTGAAATGTAGCCATCCTCCTTCAGTAGTCAGTTCGCAGACTGCGACATGGTCATCGTCGTAGAGCCTGTTGCCTGTGCGGGTTTTCACCTGCTTGATATAACGCAGTCTTTTGTCTTGCACGCTGCAGCCGATGGCGATGCCCGCGTCAAAGAGATTGATTAGCCTGGCGGAACCTGCGAGGTCGTACTGGCTTAGAGGCGCATTGCTGTAGCGTTTCGGGGTATGTGCAATGGCTATGATGGTAAGCTGGTACTTCTGCTTGAGGAAAATCACTTTCTTCATGAACTCCCCGGCTGCTTCGGAGCGTTCGGCGTTCATGCACACGAAGGTGATATTGTCAATGATGAAGAATTTGATGCCAGCCTCGGCAGCGCGTTCTATGCTGTAAAGAATACCTTCCTCCAGGTCACTGTCCAACAGATACTCCGGGTTGATCTCTGCTCGAAGAAAGTCTGAAGGGAATTCATGTACAGTATCACCGTCAGTGTAGCGCATCTGGAATTGTTTGTCGGACATCTCCAAGTCAAGGTAGAGAACCTTCTGCTCCTTTGAGATCTCCTCGGCTATCTGTACTGCAAGTATTGATTTGCCGACGTTGCTTGCCGCAAAGATGACGGTGTTTTCGTTGGAGACTATCATCCCGTGAAACCATGACCTGGGGTCAGGTCTGGCCTTGGCTTCCCTTACCCAGTCATTTGCGGAGCGGATAGTGAGTAGGCCCGAGCAGTCGCTTTGGTATGACCTCTGCATTTCCTGCTGCAGTTCTTCCAGGATGTTCATTGTTCTGTCTCCTTTTTCTTCCCGTCTGCCAGACTCTCGTAGTATTCCACGAGTTTCTTGCCTGACTTCCTGCCGTTCACTTTGCACTCAAGCCTGATTTCCTGATAGTACATACCCGGGTTTTTCCAGTTCAACTGTGCAGCAACATTGTATGCCCTTCTGGAGAGGGCGTCCGTCGACAGGTAAGATGTCTGCAGATTTACGACAAAAAGCATTACCAGTAGTGCTGCATAACAGGCTATTATGCCATATAGTAAAGTGTGCAATGTAAACCATTCCTTGAAGCGGCGTTTGACGTTCCTGATAAACCTGTCCAAGGCGTCTGTATTCAAGTTCTCAATCTGGGCTTCAAGTTCCCGTTTATCCTGTTGCAGCTTGCTGACTGTTCTTTCCAGTTCCTCCTTTCCTCCCGACAGCTTGTTATATGAAGCAGCCATACTGTTGTAATGACTGCTGATGTTGAGCAGCGCATTTTTGTTTTCGGTCACTGCGGCCTTGATGTCCACGATGCAGTCCTGGTACTCCTTGGGGAACTGGGTGCGGACAACTATTGCCTTCTCCACATCTTTTGCCGGGATGACCTGGATCGGGTCGCTCCGGTATTCCATTGCATTGTTGAACTGCCTTGTCAAGTTGTCACAGAGGTCACCGAAACTCTTGAGCATTTTCTGTGATGTCAGATTATCGTTCTGCTCCTTTATGTTTGCGTTTGGAGCAATATTGTTCTTTGGCATATATATTCACTATTACAATTGTTTCACATACGGCGTCCCCGCTTCATTCTCTTCTTCTCTTCTCGCTTCCTAAGCCTGTCTTCTTCGATATTCCCGTCGTTTGCTGAAGGAGCCATTATGCCTTCAAATATGTCAGCAGCCATGCTGCTTTCGTGTGTGACGGTATTCTCGTCGGCCCTGCGTTTCACATCGGATTCATGCAGTCCTGCCGACATCTCCATTCTACCGTCGATTGCCTGCATCAGTTTCGCGTAGGAATAGTTGCGTCCTACCTCGGAGCCGCGGAAACGGTGCACTACGCTCGGGCGCTTGTCGTCACCCTTGCTGAAGCTCACGCCCTGGATGCTTCCGTTATTGCGCCTGTGTATCTCCATTGACACACCTGCATCCATGAGTTCACGTCCAAGGGTACGCAGGTCCTGGCAGCGCGGCGTCGATGGCGTTGCTGATTTGATAGCGGGCCTTTTCTCGTCCGTGCAAGTCTTGAACGATAGTGTTCTTGCGCCCCTGGGCGAGGTGGAGTCCGTATTTGTCGGTAAGGGCTCTACAGGCGACGCGGTTACGCTGATAATCCTGCCATGCATTCAAGCAGCGGCCGTAATTGTCAACTCTGTTGAAGAAGATGTGCACGTGGGGATTTCCTTTGTCGTTGAAATGCCGCACTACCATATACTGAGTGTTCTGGTAGCCCATCATCTCCATATATTCGCGGGCAATCTGAGACATCCTGAAGTCGTCCAGCAGGGGAGCATCCTCCTTCATGAAGCAGAGGGATATGTGCCCCACTGGTTTCTGTACTGATGTGTTGGTCTCAGCCTGAATGACAAAGCTGGTGTCGATGGCGTATGCCATTGTGCTTGCAAGCTCAATTCTCTCCCCTCCGGAGGAATCCGTGAGCCGCATAGCCTCGCTCGGGTCTATATCCAGGCCCTCAAAGCATAGGATGGTGGCTCCGTCGTGGTTAAGGCAGTAGTTTGCGCACTGGTACGGTGCGCTGCTGCTTACAATCTTACCGACCATGGCGCAATACCTCCCTGAAATAGCGGTTGATTTCTGAAAAGTCCTTCTGGAGGCACTCTATCTCCGGTAAAGCAACGTTGAAGTTGCCCTTGGCTAACCATTTGACCAGTTGATTCAGGTTAACGCCGACCTTGTAGAGGTCTCTCAGCAGCTGTCTCTCCTCATTGCTGAGGGCTTCACGTATCTGATGCTTGAGCGCCGCCTTGCGGCAGTATTCCGAAATTGTGAACGGGGTAAGACCAGCCTTCAGGCTTACCAGTTCGAACTCTTGGTTATTCAAGACGACAGTCACCTTGTGGTTTCGTCTTTCTGAGCCCATAGTCGGGCGTCCGACGTTTCGTTGGTTTTTCATAATCATCGAATCCATAAACCTGCGACCGAGGGGAGTAGCGAGACATTTCGGCAAGGCCGGAATATAAACTCGCTAACCACTCTAAATTTGCAAATTATCCTCATGGCCTTATCTTTTTCTGGTAGAAAGGGGAACGATACAGCTGTCTATTCCCTCAGCCCGTTCTTCAATATTCAGGCATTTGCCTGAACGGATCCAGCTGACAATTTCATCTTCGTAAAACAGCATTGACTTTCCTCGCTTATAGCAAGGAATCAGACCATTTGCAGTATAGCGGTAGAGAGTTGTGACCGCTTTTCCTGTTAACTCACTGACTCGTTCGATACCTATAGGAACATGAGCGTTTACTGAGTTCTCAGGTTTTCCTTTTCTGATCTCCTGAATGTCATTCTTGATTTGCTTCAAGTCATCTAAGACTGTCAGCATTGCAGCAGGAATGTCCTCAAACTGCATTCTTGTTTTTTGTGCTTCTTGCATAATATTACTTGAAATTTACAGTGCAAAGCTATGGCAAAAAAGCATTGAAAACAATCGTAATATATTGATTATTAAGTGATTGGTAGTTAATTGGTGGCGATTGGTAACAAATTGATAAAACCTCTGTCTGCAAATGATTGCAGACAGAGGCTCAATTATACAATGTGGTCGAATGATAGCCTAATTTTGTTCTCCGAGTTCGTAAAAATATTTGTCGCTGTTATTGAGAATATCGATAGGGAGTATGGGAACTTCCGTCTTACTGGATTTCTGTTTTCTTATATATTCGGTGCCGGAAATTTGCTCTTTAGCTGTTTGTCTAAGACGGGCAAGATTTTCTGCGACGGTTTTCGCCTTGTAACTTGATGGAAATGACATTGAGATCATCTCTGCAATCATCTTGTTCTGGACTTTCCCGTTCAATTGAGGAAAGAAGTCAAATGTTACTGTCAGTAATTCGTAGAGACGGAGTGATATCTTTTCTTTCCGAATAGGTTTAACAATATCAGCATCGAATTGTCCTCTTTTTAGTGCTATCAAGTTTGAGGAAAAACGGATTATTTCAGTTTCCGACAGATTATCAGTCAAAACTGAATAATTCTTCATAAATCTGATGAGACCGCGTTGTACATGGTCCCAATACAAATTTACAGTATCAGGGTATTTGTCATCGATTAGTTTCGGCGATACCAGCAACCCTTCGTTCTCATAATGAAGTCGAGAAATAAAAAAATCCCGAGTTGCAGGTGTTACTGCCTTATTTTCTTTCCAGGCATCCTTCATCTTGAATATTGCTATCATAATTCCTTCCGTTGCTGCAATTCCAAAGTGGAATTGGAAATAAGAAAACCACAAAATGGCAGGCAGAAATGCTAAGAATAAGAGCAAGTATGCTATTTTGATAAACAATGGCTTCTCACAAGGAAAGATCGTTAAAACAGCCCAAAGTGTTATCATTATGTTGAACAAAACGGTCATTACTGATAAATGCTTAGCTATGTGCCTGGGCCAAGGTGCTATAAAATAGAACCTGACTAATGATGTTAACTTACTTAATGTGCTTTTAATGTTTTTCATGATTAACATGTATTAGTTACTTGTCAAATAGTGAGATGGCATTGGACGCTTGTCTCTTTTTTTCGCTTACTATTGCAGCATATATTTCAGTAGTCTGGACATTACAGTGGGTGAGTGCTTTTGAGACACTATAAATATCTACTCCATTGCTCAGCATAAGTGTAGCGGCTGTATGGCGGAAGCAATGGAATGAGAACGGCTTATTTATCCCGGCATCTCTCAGCCATTGTTTCAATGGCGCTTGAATCATGGAGCGTTTGAACCCTTTAAAGACCAGGCCTTCGGATCTTTGACCGCACCAGGAGAGAGCTTCGTCGCTTATATAAATGTCCTCGTTTCTTTTGGACTTGACAATCTCTTTCCTGATACACCAGCCGCCGTCGGGAGCATGAACTATCTGTTCCCAAGTAAGACTCTCAAGATCACTTATCCTAAGTGCGGAGAAGATTGAAAATATTGAAATCCTCCGTAGTACATCGATTTTACAAGGGGTGTTGGCAAGTCGTTTGAATTCAGCCATCGTCAGATACGCTTTTTCTACCTTTTTAATCTTTATATCCTCGAAGTAGTCATTGAGATTTTTGTCAAGAATCTTATCTACATATGCCTGCTTGAGAACAGAACGAAAAACAATCAGGTAGGATGCTGCTGAGTTCTGACTCAGTTTCTTTCCGCTTGTGGCACTCCTTGCTTCATTCAGGAGATAATCACGAAAATGATTACAGAAAACTGGATTCAGATTCTTGAATGTGCAATAGCCGCCACAGAATCTTTTGAAATGCTGGTAACATCCATTCCATTTGGTATGCCTCCTTTTAGCCTCGTCCAGGAAATAATCCAGAAAGTCCTCATCCAATAAGGATTTGTCCAAGAACCCGTATTCTTCATTTCGGATTTGTAGAATTCGTTTGCTCTGCACAGCAAAAGCCATTTCTTCCACAAGCCGATTGTGTCTTTTTTCCGTTTCGTTCTTGGGTTTTGCAATCAGAAATAGACCGAGGTTCTCTGTCCTGATTGTTTTCCTTGTCCGGACATTATAGTACCGAGGCGAGAAAATAAGGCGCAGAGAAATCCTGCCGTCCTTTAACTCTCGACGTTCTATTTTTACATTAGTATGTGATGTCATAATGAGTGTTGTTATGTATTTGCCGTTCAGGTTTCATAAAAACGGATGCAATATTAAGTCTTTTATTTGTGAATTTATGCATTTCTAAGGCCCTGGAATGGCGATTGGTAGTAAATTGGTAACTATTTTATATGATGACCTAGCGGTACGATAGAACATAGGTCGTCTTTATGTGCCAGTTCCAGTTCCTCTAATTTGCCTCTCTTGATCCAGTCATAGATTTCGTCTTCGAAGAAATAGATGCTCTTGCCTCTCTTATAACATGGAATCAGTCCTTGTGCGGTGTACCTGTACAAAGTCGCTTTGGACTTTCCTGTTATTTCTGCAACACGCTCCAGACCTATAGGTGATAGCTGACTCTTTATCGGTGAAGTCGCAACTGATCTTTTCACTTCTTCTATTTCAAGTTTAAGTGCACGGATTATGTCTTCCAATGAGTCAATTTTGATTATAAGATTCCCTACCAGTAACGGGAGGCTATCAAATGTGGGTTTCTGTATGTTGTTCATTTGTCGGTGGCGTTTATATAGAATTTGACATTCTGATCATAATCATCCCTACGGAACTTTACGTGTCGACCAATCTGCACGCGCTGTATATGGTTATATCTTAGGATGCCATAAACTTGGTCGCGGGTTTGACCATATTTTTCCATAGCTTCCTGCACAGTGTACCATAGCTCCGAACCTGCCGGTTTGATACCTCTTGCCATGTCAAAATGTATCTTTGAATAATGAGTTACATTGTGAAGCTTCTTCGTCGGTATCTTGTACGAAGAAACTATATCATAGATGCTGGCGGGCTTTAAGTTGAATTTTTCTTGTATCTCGGCGCAAGTGTACCACTCAGTGATTTCAGGGTGGCTTTCTAACTCGCGTTTCCTGAATACGGCCTCGACTTCACTTAAATAGTAGTAATGTTTATTCTTGTGCCTAATCAAGGTTATTCCAGATTCTTTTAGAATCCTGTCTGCACCTGCAAAAGACATCTTGTATCGTTCGGCTACTTCCTTTGCGGTGGTATAGCGCTCGTCATGACTTTCTTTCAATGCCGGTACGGCAGGAGATTCTTTTGTAGGAACCACGTTCCTCTCAGCCCTCTTCTGATAAGGGGCGGCTGAGTCGAATACGGAATCAATATCCTTCTTTCTTATAAAAGTTTTGCCCGAAGACTGAAGCACTGGAAAGAGCCTTCTGTTAAGATAGTTGTAAGCGGTTGACTTACAGATACCCAAGTATTCTGCCAGTGCTTTCGGAGACATCACTTCCCGTTCTTTATTGATAAGCCGCAGTTTCTCCATGTTTTGAGATTCCACGATTCCTTGAGTCATTTCCCTAATCTTTTGTTTATTCGCTAGATTAGCACATCTTTTAGAGCAATACTTGGTACTGCTCTTCTGTGCAGTGAATGTGGCCCCACACCACTGGCAAACCATTCCTTTGTATATCATTTCATTCCATTTAATTTCTCCATTTCCGTCCAATCACGACCAATGTAGTCCAACTGTATCCAATATAGTCCAACAAATCTACTACCTCGGTGACGTTGGTGAAAATTTTCAGTTCCGGAAGGAGCAGCGGTGCTGATTCGTGGCAAAAATGCACTCGAAATGGCTGAAAAATGCATATTTCAGACTAATGCAAACGAAAAGTGAGCCGTAGTTAAACGACTCTCTTTCAATTAATTACTACAAATTCTAAGCAATGTCCAGCAGGCAATCACTTCCCGATGCAAAAATTCCGAAATATATTCCCCAAAACTTCCTCCGTGCTTATCTCCCCGACGATTTCCCCGAGATGATACAGAGCCTCGCGAAGGTCCTGTGCAATTAGGTCCGGAGGCAGCGTAGCCACTTGCAGCCCGTCGCGGACACGCCCGAGAGCCGTCGCAGCGCGTACCAGGGCCTCATAATGCCGGATATTTGTCACCAGTGTCTCATCGGTATCACCCGTAATCCGTCTGCCGATTTCCGCCAGAGCTTCTGTCAACGCAGTTAGACCATAACCTGTTTTTGCCGATATCGGAATCAGTTTTGCTGAGATACCTTTCTCGCGCAAGGCGGCTTCAATTCTCGCCATCTTTCCGGTCTTATCAGCAGAACGAGCCCCAGAACCTGTCTCGGTAAAACCGGTCCCGGCATAACCTGCGACATGACCTTCTCCGGCCATCACTGACTCACTTTCATCGACATCACACTTGTTGACCAGCAGCAAAAACTCACGCCCGGCCCCACAAGCATTGACCTTATCCCAAATATACTCCGCATCGGCCAGAACAGAATTCTCTCCGCGGGACAAATCGGTCATACCCAATACGATAGACGCCTCATCCATCTTTTTGAACGTCCTCTCGATACCGATTCTTTCGACTATCTCATCAGTCTCGCGGATACCTGCAGTATCGATGAAACGGAACATTACGCCGCCAAGATTCAGCATCTCCTCTATGGTATCACGCGTCGTGCCGGCAATATCCGAAACGATGGCACGATCCTCGCCGAGAAGCGCATTCATCAGGGTACTCTTGCCGGTATTGGTCGCACCAACGATAGCGACTGGAACACCATTTTTGATAGCATTGCCACGACTGAAAGAATCAGTCAGACGGCCGATATGGGACAATGCCTCATTGACCAGAGCTCCCAGTTCGGAACGACTGGCAAACTCCACATCCTCCTCACTGAAATCCAATTCGAGTTCCAGTAGGGAAGTCATCTTTAAAAGCTTGTCTCTTAGAACTTTAAACTCAGACGAAAAGCCACCTTTCAGCTGATTCATCGCCACCTTGTGGGAAGCCGCGCTCTGAGACGCGATGACATCCGCAACAGCTTCAGCCTGAGCAAGATCCATCTTGCCATTGACAAAAGCACGACGCGTAAACTCACCAGGAGCGGCAATGCGCGCTCCCGCATTGACAAGAAGCTCCAGAATCGCATTGACGATAAATCTGGACGCATGACAGGAAATCTCCACCGAATTCTCGCCGGTATATGAATGCGGTGCGCGGAACACACTGACAATCACATTGTCGAGCACGCTGCCGTCAGCCGCGAAAATCGTCCCGTAGCGAAGCCTGTAACCTTCGGTTTCAGAAAGAGACTCACCCTTAAGGTCAATGATTCTGTCCGCTATTGCCAATGCCTCTTTCCCGCTTACGCGTATAATAGAAATCGCACCCGTACCAGGAATCGTGGCCGGCGCACAGATTGTGCCTTCCGTAAACTGATAATTCACCATAATAACTAACCCAGAATCTGTTCAGCGTGATTTTTGGTGTTCACCTTATCGATGACCTCGACGAGAATGCCCTTCTCATCGAAAATGAAAGTCTTACGCAGAATGCCCTCATAAACCTTCCCGTAAAGCTTCTTCTCTCCCCATGCACCGAAAGCTTTGATTATCAATGCTTCCGGATCAGAAAGCAGAGGGAACGGCAATGTGTATTTGTCACTGAAATTTTTCTGCGCCTTCACGCTGTCCTTACTTATGCCAATGACATTGTAACCCAATGCCAGAAACCTTTCATAATTATCCCTCAGGCTGCATGCCTCCGCAGTACAACCTGGAGTATTGGCCTTGGGATAAAAATATACGACGGTCTTTTTCCCGATAAGATCACGTGATGAGACAATGTTACCATTCTGGTCTTGCGCCGAAAAATCCGGCATAGGATTACCTGTTTCAAGCATAGCGAAAATATTTTATATCTAACAAAGATACATAAAAACTATCATTATTTTCGTATCTTCGCGTTCTTTGAACCAGACAGCTATGCAAAGGGACGCAATCGATTTCGGCTCGGACAACATTCCGAAGCTCTTCGGCAAAATGCTTACGCCGACACTTTTGGGAATGCTCTGCATCTCCTTGATGACAGTAATTGACGGTGTCTTCATCGGACACGGCGTCGGAAGTGACGCATTGGCAGCCGTCAATATATTCTCGCCATTCTGGCTCCTGATGACCGCCATCGGACTGATGCTCGGCATTGGCTGCTCAGTCGTCTCGTCCATCCATTTGTCCCAGAACAATGCCAAGGCGGCCAGAATCAATATGACACAGACCATCATATTCGGATTGGCATTGACATTGACCATAACCATCCTGGTACAGTGCTTCAGCACGCAGACCGCTTACCTGCTCGGATCTTCGGACAGGCTTCTGCCGCATGTGCTTGATTATCAGCGCTGGTTGTCATTGGCCTTCTGCGCCATGTTCCTTCAGTCGGTGGGACTCCTCATCATACGCCTGGACGGTTCGCCGACCTACGCGATGTTCACATCCTCGATACCGGCGATATTGAACATCGTCCTGGACTACATATTCCTGTTCATCCTCGACAAAGGCCTTGAAGGCGTCTCATTCGCCACGTTCATAGCTCTATGGTTCGGTGCCGGCATGGTCATCTTCTATATACTCTTCCTGTCCAGGTCAATGAAATTGTACCGGCTTAAATGGTCTTTCAAGAGCATCTGCCTGTTCGCGAGAAATATCGGCTACCAGTTCCGTCTCGGCTTTTCCGCCTTCCTCGGAGAATGCAGCATATCAGTTCTTATGTTCATAGGCAACTATGTATTTATGAGATACTTAGGCGAGGATGGTGTGGCAGCGTTCTCTATCGCATGCTACATTATGCCCTTCATCTTCATGACCGGCAATGCCATTTCACAGTCCGCCCAGCCGATTATCAGTTACAACCACGGCGCAGGCAAAAGGGGCAGGGTAGTGGAAGCCCGCAAAGTGGCATTGATCACCGCAATCGGCGCCGGAATCCTCCTCTCGTCCGCACTCGCCTTCGGCGTAAAATACGTTGCAGCGCTGTTTCTCAGCACCGACGCGAACGGCTACCGCATCGCCTCCGCCGGAATGCCGCTGATGGCGACAGGATTCGTTTTCTATATTGTCAATGTTACCGTAATCGGATACTATCAGAGCATTGAGCGGATTATTCCTGCGACCATCTACTCTTTTGCACGGGGACTTGTTTTCCTCGTTCCGGCATTCCTCCTCATGCCGCGCATTGCAGGCACCCCGGGAATCTGGCTGGCCCTGCCCGTTTCAGAAGCATTGACCTTCATTCTTATCGCCACCGGCAGGTTGTTCCGTCGAAAAAATTAAATATCGTTATTATTCATTATATTTGTCAAATGAGGCAAGGCAAATAACCAATGAATAATATAGCATTTATCGATTTGGAAATCGACGGCCGAGGCAAAATTGTAGATGCCGGAGCCGTAAAAGCCGGTAAATCAATACATACATCACGCATCGCGGATTTTGTGAACTTCATCAGCGATGCCGATTTTTTGTGCGGACACAATATAACAGAACATGACTATAAGTACCTGAGGCCATTTCTGTCGAGGGATTACAAACTTATAGACACATTGTATCTGTCGCCTCTAATGTTCCCGAGAAAGCCATATCACAAACTTCTTAAAGATGACAAATTGCTTTCAGATGAACTGAACAATCCTCTCAATGACGCCGTAAAGGCAAAGGAACTGTTTGAAGATGAGGTCAATGCATTTCGAGACATCGACAAGCGGATGCAGCGGATTTATTATGACCTGACATCTGATGACATTCACTTTAACGGTTTTTTCGACTATGTCGGTTATTTGCCGGAAAGGCGCCTGTTCTTCCTGAAAAAATCTACGGCCGACAATGTGAAAGAGGCGCTCGACGGAAAGATTTGTGCCAATGCTGATGTCAATGATGCCGTGCGGAATTCCAAAACCGCAACAGCCTATTCTGTAGCATTGATTTCGACAGATGACAGAAACTCGATACTCTCGCCTTGGGTGCTCAAGAACTACCCTGATACTGAGAGGATTATGAGGAAATTCCGCGAGTGCGACTGCGGAAGATGCAATTATTGCAAATCCAAAAGAGACCCTGAAGTCGCCTTGAAAAGATGGTTCGGCTATGACCATTTCAGGAAATTCGGAGGAGAACCTCTGCAGGAAAATGCCGTCAAGGGAGCGCTTCAGGGCCAGTCAATACTTGCCATATTCCCGACAGGAGGCGGAAAGTCATTGACCTTCCAGATTCCTGCCCTGATGGAAGGGGAGTCCTTGCGGGGTCTTACCGCCGTCATTTCTCCGCTCCAGTCTCTGATGAAAGACCAAGTCGAGAATCTGGAAAAGCGTGGTATTGCCGATGCGGTTTATATCAATGGCTTGCTGTCTCAGATAGAACGCAAAAATGCATTGGAAAGAATCGAGTCCGGAGAAGCTTCGATTCTGTATATCGCTCCTGAATCATTGAGATCCAAGACGATAGAAAAGGTATTGATGGGAAGGACAGTCGTCCGCATTGTCATTGATGAAGCCCATTGTTTTTCTGCCTGGGGACAGGATTTCCGCATAGAATATATGCATATCGCGGATTTCATCAGGCAGCTGCAGGCGAAAAAAGGCATTGACAAACCTATTCCGGTGTCGTGTTTTACGGCGACCGCCAAACCTAAGGTCGTCAGCGACATTACCGATTATTTCCGCGATAATCTCGGGCTGGAACTGAAATTATATACGACTGACGCGACCAGGACAAATCTTCATTACACTGTTCTGCATCGCATTGAAGATGAAAAGTATCCGACATTGAGGAATCTTCTTTTCGACTGCAAAACGCCTGCAATTGTCTATGTTACAAGGACGAAGACTGCAGAGAAGATTGCCGGCCGCCTGAATAGGGACGGACTGGAAGCGAGGGCGTTCCATGGTCAGATGGATATTCGCGAAAAGGTCAAAGCTCAGGATGATTTCATCAATAACAGAGTACGGATTATTGTCGCAACCTCCGCCTTCGGTATGGGTGTGGACAAGAGCGATGTCGGCCTTGTCGTGCATTATGAAATTTCTGATTCGCTGGAGAATTATATTCAGGAGGCGGGCCGTGCCGGAAGGGATGTGAAGTCCAATGCCGACTGCTATGTCCTTTACAATGACGATGACCTGAACCGCCACTTTACATTGCTGAACCAGACCAAACTGACACTCAGCGAGATAAATCAGGTCTGGAGAGCCATCAAGAGCCTCACTTCGAAGCGTTCGACAATTACGATTTCCGCTCTGGAGATAGCCCGGAAAGCCGGCTGGGATGAGATTCGGGATATAGAAACCAAGGTCAAGAGCGCTATAGCGGCATTGGAAAATGCGGGATTCATCAGGCGCGGAATGAACAGCCCGAGGATATACGCGACCAGCATTGTCCCGCGGACAATGGATGAAGCTGTTGAGAAAATTCTCAGCTGCAACGAACTCACCACTGAGGATAAGGTCAATGCCAGACGCATAATCAAGTCCCTGATTTCTGAGCGGAGCCGTGCAAAGGCAGGAACCGCAGAGGCGGAATCCCGAGTAGATTATCTTTCAGACATGCTTGGCATTGAAATCAGGAAGGTCATAGACGTTGTGGAGAGTATGCGTATGAACGGCATTCTCGCCAGGGACAATGACATGACCGCATACCTCAGAATCAGTCAGATAAGAAAACTGGAGTTTTATGGAAAACTTGAGAGAAGCATCATTGACTCCATCTCTGGCGAAGAAAATAATTTCAGTCTTAAAGAACTGAATGAAAAGGTTATATCTGACGGTATCTCAAGTTCTACTGTAAAGGATATCAGGACCATCTTATATTTCTGGATAATCAAGGGTTATATGATAAAGACCTCATTGTCCGACGAACATATTGACATAAGACTTAAGGTTTCCTGTGAGGACCTGAAGAGTATTGCTGAACAGAGGTCTGCAATTTCAAGATATATCCTTGGCAAATTCAAGTCGCAGCCTCATGAGGGTGAACAGGACATAATGGTCAACTTTTCATTGACCGAACTTGTCATGGGATACAATGCAAGCAGTCTGTTCATGACAGAACTTGCTGATGTCAATGCTGTCGAAGAGGCTCTCCTGTTCCTGGCCAAGACTGGTATCCTGAGCATCGAAGGCGGGTTCATGGTGCTGTATAACAAGATTGAACTTGAGAGGCTAAACATGGACAACCGCAGCCGTTACAAGAAGGAGGACTACAAGAACCTGGACGACTTCTACAGGCAGCGTATCCAGCAGATTCACATAGTCGGCAAGTATGCCAATATGATGGTTGCCAATGAAAGTAAGGCATTGGAGTATGTCCACGACTATTTTACAATGGATTTCAAGGCCTTCATAAAGCGTTATTTCGACAGCAAGGAAGCGGAGGAGATAAAGCGCAATGTCAGCAAAAAGAAGTTCGACGAAATCTTCGGAAGCCTGACGACGGTGCAGAATAGTATTATCAATGATAGAGATTCACGTTTCATAGTCGTTCCGGCAGGTCCTGGAAGCGGAAAGACCTTTGTCCTTGTCAGGAAGCTGGCATCATTGATATTGATGGAGGACATCAAGTCCGAACAGCTGCTCATGTTGACATTTTCACGTGCTGCAGCCACGGAGTTCTACAAGCGCCTGTCAGATCTCATCGGCGGCGCTGCCAAATACGTGGAAATCAACACATTCCCTTCTTACTGCTTATACCACCTCGGCATAATCGGAAAAGTCGATGACTCCGACCATTGTGTCCGCAAAGCAGTGGATGCCATATCTGCCGGCAACGTCGAGCGCAGTCAGATTACCAAGTCGATTCTTGTCATTGATGAGGCCCAGGACATGAGTGCTGACGAGTTCGCCCTTGTGGAGCGTCTCATAAAGTTCAATGAAGACATGCGTGTGATAGCTGTCGGCGATGATGACCAGAACATCTATGAGTTCCGCGGCTCCGATTCGGGCCATATGAAGGCTCTGATATCTGAACACGGGGCGACAGTCTATAACATGACGGACAATTTCCGCAGTTCCGACGAGGTCGTCAGCATTTCCAATGCCTTCGTGAGGACGATCCGGAACCGACTGAAAATAGTTCCTATCAATGCCGTGAAGCAGTCTCACGGTAAGGTCAATGTTACCTTCCATAGTTCTCTGAATTATGAGCAAGCCATTATCAATGAATTGATTGCGGATGCGCATAAGGGCTCGACATGCGTGCTGACATTGACCAATGAGGATGCTCTGGTCGTTTCGGCACTTCTCAAGCAGAACGGCTACAAAGCGCGTCTTGTCCAGTCAAGGGAGGACTTCAATCTGAAGGACCTTGCCGAATTGCATTACTTCCTTTCTCTTGTGAAGAAGCCGGGAACAACGGTCATTTCATTAACTGACTGGGAGCAGGCCAAGGATGATGTCCATAATAAGTATCATGACAGCGAATATCTCGAAGTGTTCAGGAACTGTATTTCAGAGTTTGAGTCAGAAGGTCGTCATACAATATATCTGTCTGATTTCGAGACCTATCTGAACGAGTCCCAGCTAGAAACCTTCATTCCCGGCAACGCCTCAGAGATAATAGTCTCGACCATCCACAAAGCCAAAGGGCGTGAGTATGACAATGTCTATGTCTCGCTCAAGGGATTGCATTATATAACGGACAAAGAGCGCCGTGCCATCTATGTCGCCATGACACGTGCGAAGAACAACTTGTCAATTCATTACGACAACCGCACGCTGTTCGGCCAGGATGTGCTTTCGTGTGCATCTTACTCCACAGACGATACCGACTATGGCAGGCCATCACGCATACTTCTCCAACTTGGTCACAAAGATGTGGTTTTGAGTGCCTTCATGAACCAATGGATTCCGTTTGACACCATCCATTCGGGTAGTCCATTATCCGTCCAGCCGGAAGGCCTATATGCGGAAATTGACAATAAGCCTGTCAGAGTCGTGAAATTTTCAAGTGCCTTTGTCAATGCCTACAATTCAATCCTGTCCAAGGGTTATGTACCTGCATCGTCCAAGGTCCGGGCACAAGTTTTCTGGCATCACGAGGACAAAGACGTCACCCCGCCCAAATACAGCGAGAATCTGATTCTCCTCCCCGACATAACATTGGAGCTGGTCCGGTGAAGGTCTTAGCACAATATGGACATGTGGACATAAACCCCAGAATCGACCTTGCTTTAACTCAGAAAATCTGTATATTTGTAAGATTGAAGTGTGAATTGTATGGAAAAACATCCGGAAATACAGTTTCTTCCGAAAGAAGAAATCAAACGATACCAAGAAAAACGACTGACAGAGACATTGGAATATCTGGCGGCCAAGTCGCCATTCTACCAGAGACAGTTCAGGGACAATGGCATTGACATAAACAAAATCAGGACTCTGGAAGATTTGAGGCAGATTCCTGTAACTACAAAGTCGGATCTGCAGGTTCACGGCTCCGAATTCTGCTGCGTGAAACCGGAGGAGATAATCGACTATTCTACCACATCAGGAACTCTGGGTGACCCGGTAACCTTTACCGAAACCGAAGGTGACCTCAGACATCTTGCTTATAATGAACAACTTTCATTTCAGACAGCCGGATGTAAGAAGAGCGATATCCTTCAGGAGATGGTTACCATCGACAGACGCTTCATGGCCGGACTCGCTTACTTTCTGGGTGCCAGAGAACTCGGAATGGGAATCGTAAGAGTCGGAAACGGAATTCCGGAATTGCAATGGGATACCATAAACAGGATTCACCCTACAGTCGGAATGGCCGTACCGTCTTTCCTCGTGAAACTCATCGCATTCGCACAGGAACATGGCATTGACTACAGGAATTGTTCAATGAAAAAATGCGTCTGCATAGGTGAGGCTCTTCGCGACCCGCGCACATTCGAGCTGAACACCCTGGGACAGATTATTCACGACAAATGGCCTGAACTCCAGTTATATACTACTTATGCGTCCACAGAAATGCAGCACTCCTTCACGGACTGTGAGTACTTCAATGGTGGACATCTCCAGCCGGAACTCCTCATAGCGGAATTCCTCGATGACGACAACAATCCGGTAGGCCCGGACAAGCCGGGAGAGGTTACAATCACTACACTTGGCGTGACAGGTATGCCGCTGCTCAGGTTCAAGACCGGCGACATCGTATATCATTATGATGAGCCATGCAGATGCGGAAGAAACACGACTCGTGTAAGCTCGGTTGTCGGACGCAAGAAGCAGATGATCAAATTTAAGGGAACCACACTTTATCCGCCCGCACTCTTCGATATCTTGGACAATATTCCGGAAGTGAAGAACTATGTGGTAGAGGTGTTCACCAATGAACTCGGTACTGACGATGTCAAGGTGATTGTCGGAACTCTCTGTGGCTCAGACAGATTCGAAAAAGAAATCAAGGATATATTCCGCGCAAAGGTGAGAGTCGCTCCGCAAGTGGAATTCAAGACTCCTGAGGAAGTGTCGAAGATAATGTTTCCTCCGATGAGCAGAAAACCGGTCAAATTCATTGACAGACGCTCTTCCTAAGGAAAAGATTAGTTTGCAAGAGGAATTCGGCAAACTTTTTGCCGGAAAGCATCCGGACAATTTATGGAAACTATAAATTAAAAATTATATGAAACGCATTTTTATGGTATTGGCCGCCATTGCCGGCATCGCCTGCCTTTCATTGAAAGCACAGGATACCAAGCAGTTGAGTGATTACACATCTGTGAAATTCTATGGCATTGACTTTGCCCTTGCGCAGGTTGTCGGTGCCGAAGAGACACCGGGTGATTTTATTTCCGCATTCAGGGAAATCGACAGGCTCATGTTGTCAGAGGAAGAAAAGTATGTTACTCCGCTCGCAAAAAGGCTGAAAATGGCAATCAAGTCAGTTGACATTGAACCTACACTCAAGAGAGTCGAGGACATCGACGAGACTGAACTCATCCAGAACAAGACTCCCGAGGCACTGACGGAACAGGATATTGAATTCGAGCTTCAGGAACTGGAACTCCCTGAATATGACGGACTTTGCCTCGTCGTAATGGCTGGTGAAATCAACAAGGGAACTAAGATGGGAACTTTCTACTACGTTTTCTTTGAGGGACCTGAAAGAGAGATCGTTTCATGTATGCCGTTTAAAGGACAGGCTGGCGGATTCGGACTCCGCAACTACTGGGCATCATCATTCCATCGCACGATTGCAGAGATTAACCCTACAAAATTCTACACCTCCAAGAAGAAGATAAAAGAAGGAGTTACCGAAGGATTCCAGGCTGTTAAAGAGAAAGTTACAGGAAAGGGAGAGGAAGAAGGAAAATAAAGAATCACATTATACAATGATAGGGTAAATGAA
>ERZ1023862.21-NODE-21-length-28662-cov-8.299997_pt1 | contig 28662 bp, 66 predicted proteins | sample MGYA00380388_ERZ1023862 | MGnify/ENA primary metagenome ERZ1023862 (study PRJEB33179, sample SAMN07449007) | human gut metagenome | biome: Human-gut; feature: Human associated habitat; material: Faeces | host: Homo sapiens | place: India: Bhopal | collected... | reverse complement strand
AAATGGATTAGTTTAAATATAATCAGTGATAATCGACTTTTATTTAAATAGATTATTAACACATTAATTATAGATAAATTATGACAAGACAAGATTATTTTGTTAGTAAAACCAATTTAATAGCACAAATAGAAAGTGCTGAGAAGTTTGGTTGTAAAAATGTACTCAAGTGTGCTAAATTAAATTTAGCTAAACTTGAAGAGAAGTACAAAAAAGAACATCTTTCTAATCCTCTGTTCAGTTACATGGTAACTGATGAAGAAATGGATGAGCTTATTAGAAATGATGAAAAGCCTACATTTAAAATCAAAGTAACTTTCAAAAGTGGTGAAGCTTATGATTTAATGTTTTACCATGAACTTAAAAGTGGAGTTAAACATTCTGATGTTGTAAAATGGGCGATGAAAGGATTAGTTAAAACTATCTATCATCCTGAAAATATTGTAGATGCTCGTTTTATTATGGGTTAAAAGATATGGAAGTAAAGACAATACAAATTGACTCCGATACATTTTTAGTGTTTAAGGGACGAGAATATAAACAGATAAACATAGAAAACATTGTATGTATAAAAACATCTGGTAAATATAGTACTATAATAGACGTTCATGGCTATAAAATTGATGTGTGTTGTTCATTAAAAGATATTACACATGTTTTATGTATTGATTTTATTCTTGCAACACAAGGATTTTTGATAAATCATAAATACATATCTGAAATAACTAGAAAGAATGATGAAAATAATACATATATCTTAAAATTAAATGATGATATTCATACAACTGTAGATATTTCATTACATATAGCTACAAACATGTTAAAACAATTGTAATACCATAATAGTTTAGGGTTTATAAAATAAATATTGTTGGCAACTAGCAGACAATTAGTTGCTATTTGGCTCAGTGGTGGAATTGGTAGACACGAGGGACTTAAAATCCCTTAGTCAGGAATGACTGTACGGGTCCGAGTCCCGTCTGAGCTACTACATTATGATAAAATGGTTGTTTTTTTGAGTATGATTTTAACTCATATTGAAGTCTAATTTGTTAGTTTGTGAAAATAAGTGAATTAGTTATTGTTTTCTCTGTCAAATAGACAGTTTGAATCAAAAATAAACTCACATTGCTTGTGAAAGTAGTATGAGTTTTTAAATAAGGCTATATAGCAATACTAGTATAAAAGCATGTCCAGATGCTTAGTCCCTGGAATAGGCTGTCTGATTCAATATGGCAGTATGTGGTGGCACATAGTCAACTAACTAGGTAAAGCGTTTAATAAAGACAAATGCTCTTACTGAATTGTAATGAAATGTGTAGCTCAGTGGTTTAGAGCGTCTACCGTAGAGTAGAAGGTCGGCAGTTCGAATCTGTCCGCATTTCCTTGCTATCAGTACATTTTATATACTTTTTAAATTATTAAATAAGGCTCAAAGAGGTTTGCTTGTGAAAGTAGAACTCTTATCAAAATTGTGCGAAAACTTTAATAAGTCGGAGGACTTACAAAACTCAAAAACAGTGTGTCTTAGTGGCAAGTTGCAACGTTCTCTTGATTGAGAAAGGAGAGGATTAACGACCCTCAGACACATCTTGTAAATTGCTCGGGTATCCGCTCTGTCTTATACACAGTAGAAACGGTAATGGTCACATGTGGGTTCAAGCCCCACTCTGAGCACTAATTTTAAATAAATAAATAAATATGAAAAAGGAGTATGATATTGAAAAAGTTATTGAATTAAGAGATTCTTAGAATCTCAAATGGAAAGAGATTGAAGAAATTATTGGAGTTTCCGCAGAAACTTTAAGAAAAGCATATAAAAGAAAAAAGGAAGGCTTATCTTGTACAGAAGCTAATCCAAATAATTATCCAAAATAGAAATAGAGAGGCTTATTAAGAAAAATTCAGTTAATTAATGAATTTGGAGGTAAGTGTCAAGAATGTGGATATAATAAAAACATAGCAGCTTTAGAATTTCATCATATTAATCCGGATGAAAAAGAGTTTCAATTAGATATGAGACATTTGTCAAATACTTCTATTGAGAAATTAAGAATAGAAGCTGCTAAGTGTAAATTACTTTGTGCTAATTGTCATAGAGAATTACATAATCCTGAATTCTATTTTGATAATTTAAACTCTTTATTAGAGACATATAAAGATATGGAAGATAAACCTTTAGATAAATCTACTAAATCTATCGCCATTTGTCCTATATGTGGTAAAGAGTTTAAAACATACGAGAGAAAAATATATTGTTCAGACGAATGTAAATATAAAAGTAAAAATTATCCTTCTATAGAAGAAGTAAATGAATAGTATGAAATACTACATAGTTGGGAAAAAGTAGCTAATCATTTTAATTTAACTAGGAGAATAATTTAGGGCATTCGTAATAGAGCTTCATGACATTTCTTTTATCATATTATTACATTTTAGAGAGTCTAATTAGTTAATCTAGTTAGGCTCTTTTATTGTTTAATTAAATAACACATTAACATATGAAAGATATAAATAAAATTATTGATTCATTAAGTCCAGTAGAACAACTTATAATGTGTAATGCATTACAAAAGAAGCTTAATAGAGGTCCTGAGTATACCATTAGAAAGAATGGAACTGGATATTCCATTAAACCTAATGATAAATATGAGAACGCCAATCATGGAACTGTATGCAATCTTGTTTTTGAAACTCCTGAAATGGCTCGATTAGCTTATGCTATTTATTTAAATACCCAGGATAGTTTTGCAGACATAATAGATAATATTAAATATGTATTTAGACTTCTTAATATTAATTCGGAATGGACAAAGTAGTATTACAGGTAAATGACATCTTTTCCCAAGCGTGGAAAGGATGTCAGAAACCTATGTGGTTTAAAGTTCTTAATATAGATAGAACTAGTAACAGCATAGAAGTAGAATGTCATTCATTCGATGGTCTTAATGTATTTCCTGAAGTTTGGTCTTTAGATTCTACAGAAGCAGGATTTGAAATTGGTGATTATAAATTAGTTAAATAGTATGAGTAAGATAGAATTAAAAGTAGGTGATGTATTTACTCTCACTAAACCAAGTTCTTTATATTATAGAATTTTAGAATTAGATAAATCATCTAATTATGCTAAAATTGAATTAATATGTCCTTATGATATAGATAACTGGGATGAAAATTGGACTTTAAGTTCTATTGAAGAAGGATTTAAAGAAGGAGACTACAAACTAGTTAAATAAAATGATAACATTTTTAATATTTATAGAAGGACTCATAGTTATAATATTAATCGGCAAAATAGTCCATTCTATACGTACTAGTCGTAATCCTAAAAAAACTTTACAATTTATGGCTTTTCAAGTTACATTTATAATTGTATTAACCATATTATATAATATAGTATTTAATTATGTGTTGGACAGGTGATGATACAGCTGTTAGAAAGATAGCTGGAAGAGATTTCTATGTTTATAAAATAGGAAATGTTGTGCGGGATAATATTTTTGTTAGTGATATTAGAGGGTATAGTTATATTCCTATGTGTCCCAATAAAATAGTCCCTTTAATAGCTTATAGTCCTTGTATAGGTGTCTATAGAATAGACGGAGGATATCACTCTTATAAATGGGTAGCTCTAGACGACACTTATCCAAATTTCAGATGTTTATGTCTGGGTAGTTATGATCCGGCTTTAAGAGAATCTTTAGAAGGATATAAGTTTTGTTGTATAGCTACGTTTATAATTCCCAAAGGTGCTGAATACTTTGAAAATAAGTATGGACATATAGTATCTTCGGAAATTATTTACACAGGTAAGTATTTAAGAATAAGTAATTTTAACAAATAATTATGTGTTGGATAGGTAAAGGTCCTGCTTTTTTAGCAGAAAGAGATATTGTAGTGTATAAACTTGGACATGTAATTGAAACTACTAAAGAGTTTCAAAGTTTATATCAAAATTATACATATTACCCAAAAGGATTAAATAAAGTAGTTACTTTAGTTCCTATAACATGCGGAGTAAAATTACCTCAATTATTATCCTCTGATTTAGGAATAATTTACTCAGGTTATCATTCTTATAAAAGTATATCTTTACCTTTTAATGGGTTAGGATTTTCTTTTAGAGTTATTTTATTAGGTACTATTAAAGAACGTATAAATATATGTAATAGTTATTATATAGCGACTTTTATTATACCTAAAGGTTCTGAATATTATGAAAATAAGTGTGGAGAACTAGTTTCTTCTAACATTATTTATACAGGTAAATATGTAAAAATATAGTATTATGTGTTGGACAGAGAGAAAAGAAGCTGTAGATATACAAATAGCTGATAAAGATATTGAAGTCTACAAACTAGTTATGAAAGCTGATAAACAATATTGTAAATCAGGTATTATAGGCTTTACGTATGAAGCTAATATTATATATAGAATACCTTCTATGCAAATTAAAAAAGCATATGTTTGGAATTCTATTGTAATGTATGTAAAGGAAGCATATCACAGCTACACTAAGATACAATATACCCTTAGAAAGTTTTATAATAAGACTAGAGGAATTATTGTTGGTAATTGCTTAGCGCCAATGTCATTCACTAATTCTTATTACGTAGCTACATTTATAATCCCTAAGGGTTCTCAGTATGCTGTAAATTGGAGAGGTGAAATTGTTTCTAATCAAATAATATATACTGGAAAATGTTTAAAACTGTAAAATTATGTGTTGGACTTGTAATATTAATAAATTAAAAGCTCAAACAGCTAAAGAAGATATTAATGTATATAAAGTAGTTAAAAGCGCCAATAGGAAATATTGCGTAGCTCCATTTATGGAATATACTTACTATTCAAAAAATATACAACCTTCTTTAACTTTAGGGGTAACGATTGAACCTCGTTCAATTTTTGCAAAGATTACAGAAGGTTATCATAGTTACTCTTCTGTAAATTTTGTATGTGATACAATAGTGCCAGACATCTTTGGAGGTTACGTAAAAACTATACAGTGTGGAAGTCGTAAGGAAATATTTAGAGTAGACAATTCTTTATATTTAGCTACCTTTATAATTCCTTCAGGTTCTGTATATTTTACAAACGAAGAAGGTGTAATAGTATCTAATAAAATTCGTTACACAGGTAAATATATAAAATTATGAAAAAAGTATTATTAATTATAGGATTACTATTAACTGTCACTTTAGTTAATAGTTATAATTATCCTGACACATGGATAGGTAAGAGAAGCTGGGCTTATAAGAACAAAACATTAGAAATAATGTATGATTCTAAAAAGAGACCTCATAAAATAGTTATTTATTCCAAATTTAGAGAAGGAATGACCGCTATTGATTTGGATGCCAATACATATAAATAATTATGCCTTGGTTTATTCAATTAATAATGGCTATATTTATGATAATACTTTATATTGCTATATTTATGGGATTGTATACTAGTTCCAATTATTCAGATAAACGACTATTTTATAGTTTTGGAATAGGAACATATAGTACACTTCTATTGTTATTTTGGATATTACAATATAGTATTCATCATACAATTCTTTATTGGAGGGTTGTGGAATTATTTAAATAATAGTAAAACAATTTAATAATTAAATTATGTGTTGGTCAAATTATATGGCAATTCCAATTGTATTGAAGAAGCCTTTGAAAGTTTATAAAGTAGGTATGTCAACGACTTCAGATAATTTTATAAGTTTATATCAAGATTTTATATACTATAAATCCAGAACTGTACCTACAGTAGAAATAACCCCTGAATTTATAAGAACTTATTATTCTCGTATGGGTTGTATTAAATTTATAGGTAAAGATAATTTTGATATACATAGAGGTTATCATTCATATTTAACTAAAGAGGCAGCTTGGTATAACCAAGATGATAATGATATAGGAATATTTGAAATTCCAGTTGGTGCTACTATCTATGTCAACTACAAACGTAGAGAAGTAGTTAGTACTGATATTAAATATTTAGGTTTATTGTAATAGTAAGCATTCATATAATAATATTCTGTGCAATAAAAACTTAGTCTTTTATATCTTTTCTCTAGGTTTAGTTATTTTTATAATAGCAAATGAAAAGATACTGCGGAGTATGGTGGAATTGGTAGACACGTATGCCCTAGGAGCATATGCAGTAATGCGTGTGGGTTCGAGTCCCACTATTCCGACGAAAATCGGGTTGGTTTGTATTCCAGATATATATATAGATACATGGGTTGCGCCCGACTGGTAAAAGAATATTAATTAACTAATGTTGTTTATTAGTTAGATTAAGAAGGATATATCAAACAAATGCAACCAATTTGGGGGATACCTATATAGTCGCGAATATTATAGGGCAGATTGATAAGAAATGGAAACAATGGAATAGGGTAATTCTAGTAACTCCCTAGGAATTGTGAACGAAAGTTTCGAAGTACGTTTAATTCGTAAGTCCCCCACTGCGAAGTTTCAATCGTTATACCTAATTAGGGAAAAGAGAAGTTACCTATATAATTGCAAGTATGTAGGACAGGTGATAAGGCGAAAGATAACACAATATAATATTGCAGGTGAAGGCTTTCTATCATTAGTTATCTAAGTAGTTGAAGTACGTTCGATTCGTATTACTTCTCCAAAGTCTTTGACAGACTGAAATGCCAGGTTTCATAGGAGTATATTAGCTAATTAGTTAGTATACTCCTTTTTACGTTTAACACATTAACAAAATTAATTATGGATGAACAAGAAGTAGTTAAGCAAATTAGAGAATTACAAAAGCAAAGAACTTCATTAAAGGAGCAAGACACAGTTTTAATACTTAAAATCATGGAACTGAGAGATGTACTAAGAGAAGGTAGTATCAAGAAAGGATGTTATTACACTGATACTTATGGTTTATTCTGCAAAGTCTATGATATTAAAGGTGGCAATATATATGTACATGAGTTAAATACTATAGATTCACCTTGCCTTACAAAGGAAACCTATTATTGGAAAACTTTTAAAGAGACATATTATAAAAAATGTACTAAAGAAGAGTATGATAAAGCTCTAGATAAAATAATTAATTATTTTAAAGATTAGGTTTATGTGTTTCAATAAAACAGAAGAAAGTAAACTCTTAATAGCAAAAAGAGATATTACAGTTTATAAAGTAGGCTGCTTTGCAGATGAAGTTAGGTTTTTTTCTTATTTTATGACTACCTATATGTATAGTAAAGACACTCCTATGCGTGAATGTGTAGACTTTAATAGAGATTCTATTAATATAGGTTTACATAGTTTATTATCTTTACAGGGGATATGTGACTCACTGACAAAAGCCATGTTCTTTATTCCTAATGGAAATTTATATCCTATTATCACTACAGATGTTTTATATAATCATGTTTATGTAGGAAAATTTATTATTCCAAAAGGTAGTATATATGTAGTTAATTGTTATAATGAAGTAGTGTCTAATACACTTATCTATACAGGTAAATTTAAACACATTAATAAAAATGAAAATTTTAATGTTAAAGAACTATGGAAAGAAAAATAGGTGAAATATTTACTTGTGATGGTAAAACTTATAAAGTAGTAAAAGGATCCAAATGTGAAAATTGTGATATTAATGGGCACTGTGTTTCAACATCTAGTATTGTCGGTCTATGTTTTAGAGGTTATAGATCTGATAATACCAATATAGTATTTAAAGAAATAAATAATATGGAAATAAAGAATAATCAATTAACTATTGATATTCCTGAAGGAATGGAGATAGATTTAGAAAATAGTGATTTAGCTAAAGGTATAGTTAAATTCAAGAAGCATGATATTACTTATAATGATATACTTCAAGCCTGTCCTACCAATTTTGGTGGGCTTAGAGTACGTACTCACTGTATGGATAAGATTTTAGCTATTTCACAGTTAATGAATATTGCTAAATATTATAACGGGGATTGGGAGCCAGACTGGAGTGATTCACATGAATATAAATATTCTATTATATGTAATAGGAATACCTATAAAGTAGATCATAATTGGACATCTATTTCTAGTAACATCTATTTTAAAAATAAAGATGATGCTGAATATGTAATAACTAATCCTAATTTTAGGAGTATTCTTGATGCTATTTATAAAAATTGATTATGGAAACATTAGAAGAATTAAAAAATACATATAAGAAATTACAAAAAGAAAGTAACCGTATCTATAGTAAAATTAAAATATTAGAAAAGCAAGATAAAATTTCTAAATTTACTGTAGGTGATTGTTACTTAGATAGAATATGGAATAATTTATTAAAAATTGTTTCAATAAAGAATAATTTTATATATTATATATGTTTAGATGATGGGTCTATTAGTAGAGAAAGCATTTATGTATTTGATATTGAATTATGGGAAAGGATTACTTCAGAACAATTCAAAAATGCTTATCGTGCTTTAATGAAAGATATTCAAGATCCAGACTTTGGTGAGAAAACAGAATCTAATTGGCTTACAGTTTATAAATCTATTATGAATAGTATTAATAGTTAATTATGAATACTAGATTATCAGATTTAGAGCAACTAGTTTCTGAAATAAAAAAATTTAAACCTGATTGTGTAGTAGCTATCAATTACTTGAATAAAGTAATAGACAAACTTAAATATGAAGATATAATATACAATATGCTTGGTTAAAATTAAATAAATAAATTATGGAAACAAAAATTAACATAACGGAAATCCTTAAGGATAAGCCGAAAGGAACAAAGTTATATTCTTCTGCTTGTGGTAAATGCAAGTTAGAAGAAGTAGATGATAAAAGTTTTAAAATATCCTTCTATAATTCAAAGTTTGGTTTTATGAATGGTGGAGAAGGGTATCTTGATAAGAATGGTAAATTGTATGATGATGGAGAATGTATCGTTTTTCCATCAAAGGAAATGCGAGATTGGAGTAAATTTGCTTGGAAAAAGGGTGATATACTGGTTAATCGAGATCAGAATATACATCTTATCTTTGAGAAGTTTATTGATGACACATACACAATTTTTGCAGGTAAGCATTGTTATGAGAAAGATTATAGAAACGAATATAATTATGAAAGAAAATTTGATGGTTTTAAAACAGAATACTTCACTCTAGAAACAGGGGATGCTACTCAAACCTACATCAAAACTATCGAAAAACGCTTGGGTGGCAAGCTCAATCGTGAGACCTTGGAAGTAGAGAAACCTCAGTCAGAGTTCAAGGATGGAGACATCGTTTGTATCTCCGGTATGGGGTATCTTGCTTATGGTATAGTCAAAAGCATTGATTATTCTTCAAAGAAGCTAGAATACTATGTGTTAAATGATATGAGCACCTTGAAATTTGAAGATTGGTTATCATTTGAAGACAGGCAGATACAGCCTATCTCAGAGACTCAACGAATGATTTTATTTGATGCTCTAGCAAAGGAAGGTAAATATTGGGATGCTGAAAAGAAACAAGTTATAAATGTAAAACTAGAGATTAAACTACAACCTTTTGATAAGGTGTTGGTAAGAGACTCTGAAGATCGAGAATGGCGAATAAGTTTGTTTGGTTATAAAGACAATAGTTATTATTATTGTATTAATGGTTATAGTTGGAAGCAATGTATTCCTTACGAAGGTAATGAACATCTTCTAGGCACAAAAAATAATCCTAAATAATACAACCTCCACGACACAGAATGAGCGAAAGTAAGTTAAGGCTTTATGCCCATATACCTTCTTAGCCCCAGCACAATACTGATCGTGGAGGTCATTATAAAACTTAAAAATATGATAGACGATAAACAAATAGAAGAGAAGGCTAATCATTATGCAAAAGAAAATTCTATGTCTATAGAAGATCAAATGGGTAATACATATGATGGTATAGAAGAATTATCTAATGCATATAAAGCTGGTGCTCACTTGATAATTGAACAGCTTTTGAATCTTTGGCATCACAAAAGTGAAGTTCCAAATGGGAAAATTTTGTATATTGACGATTTCAATTTTCCTTATGGTATGGAATGGTTTAGAGATATTCATTATGATGAAGATTGGGATGCTGTAATTGATGTTGAACATATAAAAGGATGGATATATGTAAAGGATTTACTGCCAATGATGAAAAAATGTCTTGATTAGTAAACAAATATAAATATGATAGACGATAAGAAATTAGAAGAAGCTAAAGATAATATCTTTAACAAACACTTCTTAAAGAATAATGAGGGAATGATATGTGTAGACCATATATCAGAACCTGTATATTTAGATTACCAGATTAAACAAGCTATTGAATTAGGTGCTAAATGGGCTATCAATGAGTTCTTAAAAGACTTATGGCATCAAAATACAGAAGAACCAGATAAGAGTAAGAGCGATATTATTACCCTTGGTTTTGATAACGATGCTTATCTACAGTTTAAAGAATCCATTCTTTGGAATACGGAATCTTGGAGACATTCGATTAGTAGATGCCAAATTACCAAGTGGGCTTACTTATCTGATATACTGCCAGAGAAAGAAGACCAGTAATAATTAAAAAAGTGAAGCGTATGAAAAAAATATTTTTAGTTATACTGCCAACATTGCTATTTGTAGCTTGTAAAAGTAAGCCGGTTAAAACCGAGACAAGAATGTATGAACTTACTTTCGTTGACGGTAAAACAGAAATTTATACCATTAAGAATGTGGATATTAATGCTCAGGCATGTATTGGGCATTCTGGTGGTACTTATCATTTTTATCTGCCGTCGGCAGGATATATTGACGCAGTTATTAGATTTAAAAGAGTGAAATAAAGCGTATGAAACATAAATTAAGAATGATATGGCGAATCCTTCGTGATAGACAGGTTGTACTAATAACTGAAGATCACGGAAGAATGTACTATGATTGGGACACAAGAAGTCTTGAAGATGTTTGTCAAATGTGTCTCAAAATATACGATATGGCTTATATGCTAAATCATAAAAAGTAAAGTATATGAATAAATTAAGATACATTCCAGGAGACTTGGTCTATCAAAAAGATGATGAAGGTCATTGGAATATTAAGTCTTTATCTGCACTTAATTTAGCTCTTATAAATTACAAAGATATTAAACCGATTCCTCTCACTTCAGAAATTCTAGAAAAGAATGGTTGGAGAAAAACTAAGATATATTACAAACTTGATTTAAATAATCATCAAGAAGTATGGGCTCTTGAAAAATATGACTATACTTATGATATTTTAGTAGGATTTAAAAAAGATGATATTTTAAGTACTATTAAAGAAGGTTTAAAATATGTGTCTGAACTACAAAACATTCTTTTTGGTCTAGACCTTAATCATGAAATGAAAGTGTAAATATGTTGACAATTTTGTTATTAATAACTGCAATTGTAGGAATAGTACTTATGTATGTAGGTATAAAAATTTACATACATTCATGGTATATGGAAACAGGAATAGTTATTTTTATAATAGGCTTCTGTTTTATTTGCATGGTTATAAGACAATTAAGAGGAATGTAAGTATGCTAAGAGAAGATATTAGAGGAATTTGTCACAAACCTTGCCTCTACAATGATAATGGTAAGTGTGATATGTGGGATGAAATTTCTGTTCCTGATGAAACAGAAAAGTGTGATAATCAAATAGATGTTTAACTGCCTTAGGCAATAAAATATAATAGTATGCTTATAAGTGAATTTATTCAACAACTTCAAAACATTTATGGTGAAGAAGGAGATATGGAAATTGTTATCAAGATAGATGATAACGACTTAGGTTCTGAACCTATTGTAGTGAAATCTACTGTCTATGAACAACTTTGTATAGTTAATTCCTAACTTCTTTCGATTATGGACAAAAATATTGTATTATCCGACGAAGAGTTGGAATTACTCATAACAAGTTTACATTGTGTAGATGAACGTAATTATAATGTTTATACTACAATGTACACACCTTGGAATGAGGCAAAAGAGTTAAAAGAAAAATTACGAATAAAGCTCAAAAGAGTATTATTAAATGTTTAAAATAAAGACGCAGATATGACAAAAAGAATTATTGGAAAGTTACATCCAGTACGATATGTAGTTCAAGACAATATGTTATTCGGCTGTATTCCATTTATCTATATTACACGAAAAACATTCAGTACTGTAGATGAAGCAAGGAAATATGTTGGAGAACCTTGTGATGAATATTTATTTTATTAAAATAATAGATAATAATATGAAAATAGACAATAATAATATAATAGGAATATGTCTTATTATAGGATTGATTATGAGTTTTATATCTGTAATCATATCTTGTATGAGAATTATGTATCACTAAGTGTTTAACGCCTTCGTGGCATAAATTTAAAAAATATGACAGAAGAAGAGGCAAAAAGATTAGATGAAGATGCTGGGTTAGGGTGTGCTATATGGGGACTTATATTAATATTTTCTATTATAGGCAGTTCAATCCTAACTTACATTATTAATAATTAATTATCTTTAAATGTAAAAAAATATGAGTTATGATGATTTTTTAAAAACTTTTATTGAAGAAAATAAAGATAAAGTAGAAAGGAATGTATTCTTTAGTGGATATGATATTGATCGTTATGATTATGATAAACTGGTTGATAAATGTTATGAATTTATTAGTAATAAAATGAATTCTGAATTTCCTAGACCGGATATCAATTCAGAAGAATATCATGATTACTATAAAAATATGATGGTTATGAAAGCTTTCTGTGAGGCATTTCAAAGATATAATAATTATCTTATATATGATTTACCAATACCACCTAGCACCGAAGTATATCATGGACAGCGTGATTAACTATCCTGTAAAAGATAAATAGATAGTAATATGAATACAGAAAAATTAGAAAGAGGAAATATCTTAGCAAAAAGTTTAATTCCTAAAGTAAATGTGCTCTTAAGTATACCTTCAGATATTACTAATAACACTGCTGATGCCCTTTGGGGATTAGTACAGTGTGACGAAGAGTTTAAAACAAAATTCAAGCAGCTTCTGAATGAAACAAAACAAAGATTTCAGAAAGAGTTTGATGAACTTTAGTAACTAACAATTCTGCAAAGGATATAAATAGATAGATTATGAGTAATAAACATTCATATGAAAGATATGAAATACCAGATAGTAAAGGTCGCAAACACGCAGTAGTTCTTTTTTCCGAAAATAAAAGTGTGGTTCGGAATGGAATTCCTAGTACTGCAATGGGATTTGTAGCTATTGATTTAGATGCAAATACTTATAAAGATTAACCATCCTTTATAGAACATAAATGTAAATAATATGAATAAAAAAGTAAGTGAATTTGTACGTAAGTATGTTGAAGAACACTTGGATAAAAGTGATCCAAAACAAGAGTTTGAAGTATTTATAGTATGGCAGTGTTACATTCTTGGTAATGTAAAGTGGCTGCTCTCAACAACACTTCCAGATGGTATGTACTATGAAGTGACCTACAATAAGGTCAAAGATGAGTTCTACCTAGATGCTTATAAGAAGTTTGAGAATCGTTGTATTCCAAACAAGTAATTAATGTTAAATTAATAATAATATGATTAAGAAATTTAGAAAAAAGCCAGTTACTATTGAAGCTATTCAATGGAATGGTGAGAACTTATCTGAAATTAATGAGTTTACTAAAAATGAAGTGGAGAATCATGAATCGGTTCTTATTATCCCAACGCTTGAAGGAGATATGTACGCTTCTCTTAATGACTATATTATCAAAGGTGTAAATGGCGAATTTTATCCTTGTAAGCCTGATATTTTTGATAAGACTTATGAGGAAGTAACAGAGTAACTATCATTGACATGGAAGATTCTCAGAAAGAAAATGATCATTCATTAAAGGAGTGTTACGAAAATTTAATTTCCATTATGGTAGATATGAGTCTTTTGTGCAGTAAAGCATTGTTTGAAAAATAATTTACTACCCTCTCCTGTAAAATGGAGAGGGTAAAAAAGAAAGAAATATGGAAGAAAGAAGAATATTAATTACTTATGATAAAGCTAGAGAGTGGTTTAATGGTGATAATGAATCACTTAAAGAAATTGCTCTTAAAGCCTTTAGTGAAAGAGAATTAATACATAACTTTAGAGATATTACAACCTTCAAGAAAGCTTGTGATGAACTTGGTTATAACTATGATGATATTGTATCTAAAGTAAAAAGTATAGCTGAGATTAGTAAAGCTTCTGCTGCTATGTTCAAATTGAATATCATCAGAAAGGCACTTAATCTTAGATACGATATGCACATTAGTAAAAATGTAGAGGATGAAAACTATAATCACAATCCTTTTTTGAGACTTGTTATAAAGGGGTCAACTTGTCGTCGTAGTGACTTAGATAGAAGTAGACAAGAAAAACTTGGTGAATTTATAAGTGAAGGAATTACTTATGAAATTTTTAATGGAGGCGATAGCTCTTGTTGTGACTATAAAGGTTTGAGTGACTTTTATCCTGACTCTCAAATTGGTTATGTTAATGCTGATAAAGGATTTCTGGGTTGCGCTACAGAAGATGTAAGTAGGCATCTTGGTAAATACTTTGATATGCTTATCATAGAAGCTATGTATGCTGATATAGTAGATTTTGAGATTATTGAAGAGAAATATAAAATATAATATCTTTCTTGACAACAGGGAGAGGGCAAAAAGAAGAGAATATGATAATTTAATAAATTAAAAATATGATAATTTGGTTAATATTAGGAATCCTTCTTGTGATTCTTACTATTTGTTTAGGAATAGCAATCATACATGAATCTGATGAAAAAATAGGTGTTATAATATCTTATGTAGGATTTATAATAGGTTTAACACTTATTATTGGATACATAAATAGTAGACCACGAGCAATCGATGTGTATAAAGGTAAAACTGAATTACGTATCACGTATGAAGGGAATATACCAGTAGATTCTGCGGTAGTTTTTAAAAAATAAAAGAATATGGCACAAGAAGGATGGATATGTCCTAGGTGTGGAAAGGTAAACGCACCTTGGGTGATGCAATGTTCCTGTAATAGGAGTACTCAAATATTACCTAAAGTCGGGGCTCCTTACTATGAAGGAGACCAAGCAACGTGTAATACAAAGGAGGATAAACAATGAGTATAAAAAATGCTAAAGAATACATTAAAGATTCTATTCAAATTCTGAACTCTATGAATTGGCTTATAAGTACTCAAAGAACTGAAGCCATAATGCAATTAAAGAAAGCACTTAAAGAATTGGAGGATGAATAATGTGTAAAATAAATGTTAAAAAGTCAATTCTAGAAATTGTCGAAAAGAATAATCTAGAAATACTCAAAATAGACTTAATAAACGATGACGAATCTTTTGTTAGAATTTATGGTGGAGAAAGAGGCGAGTCTTGTAAGGTCTATACTACTTTAGAGGACTTAGACTTTGAAGTAGATTCTATCTTTATGCAAGAAGAGGTTCAAGGCACCGTATATTGTCAAGATAAAGATACTAAAGAACCAGTATGGATAGTGTCTTATGGAGATGAAGGAGGTTCTTGGTGGGAAGTCAATAGAGTTCCAGAGTTCTATAAAAATAAACTTAAAGAGTCGGCGGGTTAACTATGGAGGAACTATATTTAGTATTAGTTAAAGAAGGCGATTTAAGGTTATTTACCTCCTGTCCACAGAAGGTCAAAGAACCAATAATGATTGAATCTGAAAAAGAGGAACAAGATTATCACGGGCATTTTTACCATCCATATGTTGCTTCAGGTAAATATAAAGAGGTTTGGCAAGCTGGTCAGTATAGTGAAGGTATTCGTGTATCTCCCTCCCTTTTTTCTAAGGAGATTCAAAACCTTATTACACTAGATAAAGTACTAGTTATTAATAAATAAAACATTATGAAACTTAATTTTAAATCGTTTGAATTGGAAAGTGAATTGTCAAGTATTGATGAAATGCTAGAAAATTGTTCTGCTAATACAGATTTCCAACCATTAGTACCATATAACCTTCGTGATGAGGTAATGCTATCTAATAAAGCTGCTGTTGTCTGCTTAAAAATTAGATTCAATTATTCAAATTTGTCGCCTGAAGTTGTAAAAGCTTATCGTATTATGGATAAGGTTATGCATGATATATTTAGAGGTAACGATAGCTGTGCTGATGTATTACATGTTGGGCATTATTATATAGGTATCTTTTATGTACCTCAGACTATAGACATAGACAATGTCTTAGATACAATGGGTATATTGAATGCAACTATAGATATACTAGATATAAAATTCAAAAAGATCATGCCTATGTCTCTTAGTTGTATAATGGCTGCTGATTTTGGTGAAGTTATGCACTCTATGGATTTAGCTTCTTACGAGAGTTGGCAAGGTACTCCAATAAATAATGTAATTGCTCTCTGTAATGAAGTATATTCTAAAGGTAGTGATTATGATGGAGCCACATTGATAACGGAGTCAATTAAGATTAATCTTAAAGAAGAATTTGCTAACTTCTTTGATAAAAAATGGTCTTCAACAGAATGCCCAATAAAAAGCTACATTGCATATGTAATAAACACAGTCATGCATAATTGGATTAAACAAAATAGAGCATGAGTAAGAAACAATATGAGGTTAAAACTATCTATGTTGGTCATAGAGTGTATAAAATAGTTAATGGATTCTCAATCCGTGTTAATATTACTATAAAAGAAATAAATAGAATATGACAAAAGAAGAAGTAGAAAGAAACGCAGAAAGATGGATAGAAATTATTAGATCTTTTATAGATAAAAAGGACAAATTAAATGTAAGACGCGATGAGCTACTTCAAGAAATGAAACAATTTCAAGAAGACTATATTAAAGCCTTGCCTGTTAAAATCGGAGATAAAATTATGGATGAAGATGGGCGTATAGGTCGGCTTTCTAGAATAGTTCCATATCGTTCACCATCGGAAAGGTTTATGTGTGCGACATTGAGTATGACCTTCTTCTTCCATATGGAGAAAAAAGATGGTACTTATGACAATCGTGAAGTTTATGTTCATGGTTTCCCAATTAAATTATAATTAATATGAACAGAAATCAAGCTAAAGAATTTTATCCTATAATGCAAGCTTTTGCAGAAGGAAAAACGATAGAACGTAGAACCAGATCTTGGGAGTTAAATAAAGGCTGGCAATATTCAACAACCTGGAAAGAAACAGAAGAGCTAAAATTCCAAGATACTTATGAATATCGCATTAAACCTGAACCAAAATATCGTCCTTTCAAAGATGCAAAAGAGTGCTGGAATGAAATGCAAAAGCATCAACCAATTGGATATACTAAACTGATAGGAGAAATCGAATACAGTTTTATAACAGATGTTGATGATAGTATTAATTATTCAGATGCTATTAAAGAATACACATTTGCAGATGGAACTCCATTTGGTATAAAAGAAGAATAAACTATGAAAAAAATTATCTTTATAGTATTATCTATTCTTTCGTTTACATCCTGTAGCAAGGAACAGATGAAGGAACTTAGAGAGGCGCAAATAGCTCCAACTGATGAATGGTGGTATAAAGGACACCATTATTTGGTATGGGATAATTCTAGAAGTCGTAATAGTATTATTCATGATCCAGATTGTTCTTGCTATTTAGATACTTTAAGTATTTATGTAGTTAATAATAATGATACAACTTATGTAATTAAGAATCATAAAAGAAAGGATTAATTATGAGCAAAACAGATTTACATTCATCATTGCTTTTTCTAATGATTAAACTAGAAGAAGCAAAAAATAATTCAATGTCTGACAAAAACTTTGTTGCTGCATTGACAGATGTTCTCAAATATTTCCGTGATAATGGAGAGTTGAAGAAAGCTTATGAAATCCAAAAGGATTCATTAATAAATATGGCTAATAGTCCTTGGGCGAAATTAGTAATTGGTATGCTTACTTCAAAAGTACAAGAAGATAAAGTTGATGTAGAGTTGCCTGACATTGATGCTCTAATAAAAGAAAATACTTCTGAGGAGTTCATTGAAAAGAAAATCAATGATATTCTAGGTATTAAAGAAAAATGAGCATGAATAACAATGACTTAGAAATCTTAGAAAATATTACTCACTCAATCCTCAAAGATGTGAAAAGTTTAGATCCTAATATATCTCAACTAGTAGATAAATACTTTTGGTATTTAGTATAAAACTTAAAAAGAATAATATGATATTTTACAGATTTGGTGATATTCCAGAGGATGAATGTTCATCTATATGGAATAATAATAATGAAGTAATAGGTAAAGAAAAAGGAGTTTCCGTTTATGAAGCGCATAAAAACATAAATGGAACATATTCTCCTGTTCTTCCATTTCCAACAAATGAAATGGCATTTAATGATTTTATAAAACATATAGAATACTTTACTGGAAATAAATATCTAGTAACCGGTGATTTGTTAGACGAGACTGGTACTGATGGTGAACCGTTAATTAAAAATGTAAAGATATTAAAAAAATTATAGCTTATGAAAGAAGAAACAAGAAAAATTGTAGTTCTCGATTGGGAAGATAAGCTTAAGATACAACAAATTATCAAGGATTTGGAACAAATTGCTAATTCTTACGATAATGGTTGTAAAGATGCAGTTACCATCAAGAATACACTTTACTATCTCCAAGTAATTGAAGAAAAAATTAATTAAAGTATAGAAAATATGAGTGATTATTCAGAAATGTCTATTGAAGACTTGGAAAAGCTTAAAATAAAGTTTCTAAGTCAAAGAGATAATATAGAGAATACTATAGGAGAAATAATAAATAATATAAGAGCTAAAAAACTGCAAGTTAGTAATCACACTCTTAGAGAACATCCTTATTATAAAGATAACACATCTTATCTAAAAGTAGTTATCAATGATGGTACTGGCTATACTGTAACTAAAATCACTCCTAGTGGTAAGTGTATAGGTATATACCAGTTTAATGCAGATACTCTCGACTTTCTAAAATATTATAAAATCTGCTCTCAATCTGCATGGGAAAGTGCCATAGATAGACTTAATATATGGTTTAAAGATGCAAGTTTAAAAATTAAAAAGTTATGACAGTAGAAGAATGTACAAAACTTATGATAAATGCCTTAATAGAAGGTCATTTATCTACAGCTGACATAGTTGATAAATATTGTGAATGGGCTTCTCCCGGATTAAGAAATTCATTAATCTCCGATTTAGAGTATGTAAAACATTTATATAAATTAAAAAAAAGTATTAAATGATTAAAGCAACAGAAGCAAGAGTTATAACTAAATCTGCAGGATTAGATAAGCATGTATTAGATAAAATACAAAATGCTATAATTGCTGTAGCTAATAAAGGTGGTTATACCGCAGACCTTTCAAGTCTAAGGGTAGGACAACCTTATCTTGATTATCTTAGAGAACTAGGATATACAATAACTACTTATAAAAATAAGAGTATTGGAATTTATGTAGAATGGACAAAAAAATAAAAATATGGATAGATTTTGGAAATTAGCAACATGTGCGTTATTAGCATATGGTATTAGTATGACTATTGGTAGTAATAATCTTTCAAATCAAGTTGAAGAGTTACAAACAACTGTCACTAGACAGGCAAATGCTATTCAGCAACTTGAGAAAGAGAAGAATAATACAGAGGTAACTATTCCTCAGTATTTGGATAGTTTGCCTAATGATGATTAAGTATCTATGATATGGATGCAGATATTCAATTTGTAATTCTATTTTTTATTATAATAGGAATATTAATTGTTTCTATGACTTTTTTATTGTATTATATAAGTTAATTGCTATGTATTTAGAAGGAGATAAATGGAAAAATTGGCACACTAGATGTTCTGATGCTGCCATTAAAGAGAACAAAGATGAAGGAGATACTAAACTAAGTACTATATCAGTATCTAAATTACTTGAGTATGCTCACGCTGCATTACGTCATTGTGAGATTAATAATTTAGATCCTAATAAGGTTCCAGTATTTCTTACACTAGACCATAATGAGAATTTGTATTCTTATGTGGGACTATCTATATGTAGTGGTCAGTTAGGTACTTATGTAACTTTAGGTTCTTCAGACTATTATAAAATGTTCTATGTTGCTCCAGATTCTAAACCTGAAGTAGGTGAATATTGGAGAAGTAGAGGTATAGGTTATGATTTATCTGGTTTTGTAGTATCTAAACTAGCTGGAGAACGTTTAACTAGACTGGTTAAATATGTACTTAACACAGATGAACCTCTGTCTCATCTAGATTACAGAGAGTTTGAACCTAATTGGATTCAGTTTAAGTTTCAGAAGGAAGAATTTAATCTGAAATTGTTAGATAAACTTGCAAGAGCAAATGATAATATAGTTAATGAAGCTATATTAAGACAATGTATGATTAATAAAGAATAATAAAGTCATATTTATGTATAGTTTAAGAGAAATTAAGAAACTACATGAAGCTAATGCAGTTATTCGGAATTATCATTTACATCCAGATGATTCTAAAATACCTGCAGTTAAAAGGGCTTTTTGTATACTAAACAGAATTATATTATTTGGAAGATGATTCCTAAAAAGAGACAGATTTATAATTTCTTTGACGACGGTAAATGTTCATCAAGTAGATTATATAAAGCTTATGTAAAGAAAGTAGTTCCTTTTAATAAAGCTAATATACATCTAAAGATACATTTAGTTAATAGTGCTCTTGATTATGATTGGATATGGAATGGAGATACTGATTATTTCATAGGTTGTTATATTCCTAAATATGATGACCATCTTGTCTGGTTTGCTAGAACAGTAAATGGGGGATGGTTTAGTATGGATTTTCAATCTAACTGGAATGGGGGATTATTAGATGTCAATAGAAATATTCAACTTAATTTTTAACATTAATTAATTTTTAAATTATGGATAAAGAATATAGAATAGATCCAGATGATTAGTATGATAATTACAATTATCTACGTGGTAGACACTAATTCATAAAAGAGTTCTAACTTAGGACTCTTTTAAATTGGGGATGTTTTGGTTTTGAACTTCGAGGAGATAAGGAACACAGCAAGACAGTTGGAGAGACAACAAAACAATAATCGCTAGAGTTATTAATATGACTCCTGCTTATCAGGCTGCTGCCTGAGAAGCCGAGCAGCACTTGCTTAGGAACAGAAAGGTGCACTATTTTCCATTTCTTTTGTAAGTTCTCTGTATACTTTAGGAACAGAGTGGTGGAAGTTGGCAATGTTAATCTTGTCAACCCTAACAGACAAGGATAGTCTTTAAAACCTATGCTGTAAGAATGTTTTGATGCAAATCGGAGTGACAGGGGTTCGACTCCCCTCATCTCCACTAGTTCATAGAACTGTTTTTATTATTTGTTTTTAATCCCTGGACTATTATTATAGTTCAGGGATTTTTGTTTAATTTTAACTGTTAATTATGGGAATTTTTAGTAATTTTTTAAAAGAAGACAAAAAAGAACAGAAACCTTTAATAACTATAGATAAAGAATTATCTAAGTTAGCGGTAGATTTAGTAGGGGTTTCAGAAGGCACAGCATTAATTCCTCTAAAGTCTAATGATATGTCTGAAGAATATGCCAGATTATGTAATTTAGGATTAGGTAATAGTGCAAATGCTAAATTCTTAAAAGATAGAATACGTGATATTGATGCATATAATAGAAATATCATAAAAGCTCGTGAGTTATTAGATTATATAAAAACTATGAATGAGTTTTTAGGAGATTCTGTTATATTGGTTAGTAGAGATTCTTTTTATAAATTATGTCATAAATACAAATTATCTATTGGATATCTTGAAGAGTTTACTGGTGTTATACCCGAGGCTAATTTAAAAGAATTATCTGATATAATGTATAAAATGGATCGTTACAGCGGATATACAAAATTACGTACAAATGCACATACAATAAAAATTAAACGTATACATAATTTCAGTGATAAGAGTGACTCTAGTATTCGTAAATACTTTGATTATAGTTTTAATATTATTTCTTATCCCAGTTATTTATATCGTATGAGTGATATAGATGAATTTAAAGATAAGGAATGGGCTGATAGAGTTTCTTTAGATGTACGTTATGTACCTACAATCACAATGTTTATAGCTTGTCCAAAATCAAATCTACAAGAGAAGACAGTTATAGTTTCTCACGCTGTGGACCCAATAATATTTCAATATTGTCCTTATGGAGTACTGATATATACTATGTGGGGAGAAGAAGCTGAAGATAAAGTATTTGAAGAGTATAAAAAGTTAAGAGCTATAAAATAAATATGGAAAGACATATTAGTAACTCTATTAAAATAATTGATGATATGTTACACAACATAGACATTCTTATAAATTTATTAAAGTAATTATTAAACATTTATTAAAATGAGTAAACAAATTTGGTTGCAAGATGGCAACGTTTTTAGTCAGGGTAGTGCGACAACAGTATCTCATCCTGAAGGATTACCGAAAGGTATTTATGAAGTAAAAGTTTCAATGACTGGATTTTACTTAAGTAAAATCGCAGAGTCTTTTACATTTGATTACAAACTGTATGGTCTAAACCAAAAATTTATTGATTATGTCTTAAAGACATATGAGAACACTACAGGTAATTTAGGTGTTCTGTTAGACGGAATCAAAGGAACTGGTAAAACAGTTACTGCAAAGGAACTTTGTAATCATTTACAGCTTCCTGTGATTTTAGTACAATCAATGGGTGATTCTAATGATAAATTAATAAAATATTTATCTACAACTATCAATTTTGATTGCATCTTCTTCTTTGATGAATATGAGAAAGAATTTAAAAATTCTTCCGATGTTCTTTCTTTCATGGATGGTACTTATAACTCTATTTATCGTAAGATATTTTTACTTACTACTAATGAGTTAAATGTAGACCCAAATCTTCTTGGTAGACCTTCTAGAATAAGATATAAAAAGTCTTTCAGTAATCTTTCCGAGGAAGTTACTAGAGAGATTCTTAACGATATCTTGGAAGATAAAACTGCTATAGAGAAGGTTATAGAGTTAACTCATTCTATGAATATTATTACTATAGACTTAATTAAGGCTATAGCAACTGAAATTAATATTCATGGAGTGGAAGCTCTTCCTGATATTAAAGAAACCTTTAATATTGAGTTCTCTAGGTTTACTTATCTGTATAGAGAAGTACAAGTCAGACATTGTGACTTGAAATTTACTCCTGAAAATATAAAGGATATATTAAAAACTTTTTATAAGTTTAAAGAAATTAAAAAGAAAGATTGGGAGAAATACACTCGTGAAGAAAGAAAATTCTATAACGAATGGTCTCCTAAGTTCAGTGAAGATTACGGTTCTACTACTGAGGATAAAGAATTAAAATATCTGGAACCTGGAGATCGTTTTGAGGATGAGCGTATATTGATGGTAAGTATTAAAGAAAAATATGTAGTAACTATGACTGATTATGGATATATTAGAATATATATAATTAATAGTTGCTATTCTGCAAGTAAAGCTACAGGTCTTGTAAATTACGAATTATAAAAAATAAATGCCCCCTTGGAATTAACATCAGTTAATTCTTAGATATTTAATTTTTATTATTTAAACATTTACAAATTTATGGAACATTTAGTTCTTATTGGTGTTATCGCAGTCGCTATTATTGTACTGCTTGTTATTATTGCTACAATGTATGTTAAGGCTCCTCCTTCGATGGCTTACATTCTTTCAGGTTTTCGTAAGGAGCCACGAGTACTTATCGGTGGTGGTGGAGTAAAAATTCCTGTACTTGAACGATTGGATAAAGTATATCTTGGTCAAGTAACAGTTGATGTTAAGACTTCACAGCCAGTTCCTACTCATGATTTCTTGGATGTAATGGTAGATGCCGTATGTAAAGTTAGGGTAAAACCTGATACAAGCGGTACTAGACTTGCAGCTAAGAACTTCTTGAATATGAATTCTGCTCAGATTGCTGCTCAGGTAAAAGATTCTTTGGAAGGTAATATGCGTGAAGTAGTAGGTTCTCTTGACTTGATTAGAATTAATACTGATAGAGATGCATTCTCTGATGAAATTCAGAAGAAGGCAGCTCCTGATATGGCTAAGTTAGGTCTTGAGATTTTGTCTTGCAATATTCAGAATATTACTGATGAGAAGGGATTGATTCGTGATTTGGGTGCTGATAATACAGCAGCTATTCAGAAGAATGCTAAGATTACCCGTGCTAATGCTGATAGAGATGTAGCTAAGGCTCAGGCTGAAGCTGACAATGAAGCTAATGAGGCACGAGTAAAGGCTGATACCATTATTGCTGAACGTAATAATGAATTAGCTATTAAGAGAGCTGAATTGAAGAGATTGTCCGACATTAAGAAGGCTGAATCTGATGCTGCATATAAAATCCAGCAACAGGAGCAGCAGAAAACTATTAATGTTAAGACTGTAGATGCTGATATTGAGAAAACCCGTAAGGAGCAGACTTTGTCTGAGGAGAAGATTAAGATTAAGCAGAATGAGTATCTTGCAGATGTAAATGCTAAGGCTGATGCTGATAAGTATCAGACAGAGATTGATGCTCAGGCTGCTTTGGAGAAGCAGAAACGTGAAGCTGAAGCTGAGGCTTATAAGGCAGAGCAGACTGCTAAGGCTGTAAAGGCTAAGGCTGAAGCTAATCGTTATTCTCAGGAGCAGGAGGCTGCAGGTATTCGTGCTAAGGGTGAAGCTGAAGCATATGCTACTCAGCAGACCTTGACTGCGGAAGCTGAAGGTACTAAAGCTAAACTTTTAGCAGAGGCTGAAGGTGTGAAGGCTAAGGGTCTTGCAGAAGCTGAAGCTATGCAGAAGAAGGCTGAAGCATACAGTAAGTATGGTTCTATTGCTGTAATTGACATGCTTTCTAAACTTAATGAGAAAGTTCTTCCTGATATGGCTAAGTACATTGCTGAGCCTATGAGTAAGATTGGCAATATGACAGTTTATGGAACTAATGGTTCTGAGGCTTCTGGTATCTCAGGTAATGTACCTGCTATTATCAAACAGACTCGTGACATTGTAAAAGATGCCACAGGTGTAGATATGGCAGACATTATGAAGGCTAACACCATTGATGCTAAGGTTAACAAGAATGTTAACGTTAATGGCGACGTAGAGAACACCAATGTAAATGTGTAAACATTAAGTATCACAGAGGGAGGGAATAATCTCTCCCTCTTTTTCTAATTTTTAAAAATTTTATGGAATACTTAGATTTTAGAAATCTTGTTACAGAAGCATGTAATAAGATGATTAAAGAGAACAAGCATCTCTTTATTCTTGACACTCAAAAAGAGTTTTTGTGGATGGCTTATATGGAATCTTTTCCTGAAGGAGCCGTACGTCAAGAGTTTAACTGTGTAAATTGTAAACATTTCATTACTCGCTATGGAGCATTAGTCTCTATAGATGAGAATTATAAAATACATTCTTACTGGGAGGATGTTCATGCTGAAGGAATGTTTGCTAAAGTTGTAGACAATATGTTACAAGTGCTTAAAAATACTAAAATTAGAAATGCATTTGTTACAGAAGAGACTACAATGGGTTGTAAATGTAATCAGCAGATACTACCTTCTAAAGAAATAATTACTTGGAACCATTTTTATGCCACTCCTACAAGTAATTTAATTATGGATAAGTCTCAAACTCCAACATTCCGTGCAGGTGCTAAATCTTCACATGATGTATGGTTGAGAACTTTATCTGAAATTAACTATAATTCTGTACAAGCAGTATTAGACTTAATTGCAGATGATAATCTCTATAGAGGTGATACTTATCTACGTCAGGTAAGTGCCTTAAAGACTGCTTTTGATACAATAGAGAACAAACATTTGGAAGGTTTTGAAGTAGACAACTATGCTTGGATATCTTCTTGTATACTTCCTGATGCTGTAACACATATACTTAATAGTGCTATAGGTCAGCTTCTTAAAGATATAACTGATACTAACAACATTGAAAGTTCAGTTAAGAAGTTTGAAGCTATGGTTGCTCCTTATAATTATAAGAGACCTAAGGGTATTATCACCAAAACTCAGGTAGAAAATGCTTATAAAACTGTAGTAGAACTTGGTTATGAAGATTCTTTAGAGCGTCGTCATGCTAAAGTAGAAGATATATCTATTGAAGATGTTATCTTTGTAAATAGAGAAACTCGTAAGAGAATGTTAGGAGGATTTGATTCTCTTATGAACGAAACTTCTAATACTAGTAAAGCTGCTACAGATTTTGAGAAGGCTGCTATTCCAACAACTATGGAAGAGTTCCTTAATAATATTGTTTCTAAGGCTAGTAAGCTTGAATTATTCTTTGACAATAAGTTAAATAATAATTTAGTAACTCTCACTGCCCCAGTTAATAAGGAAGCTCCTTCTATGTTTAAGTGGACTAATGGTTTTGCTTGGGCATATAATGGTAATATCTCTGATGCTATTAAGCAGCGTGTCAAAGAAGTAGGAGGTAAAGTAGACGGTTATATGAGAATCTCTCTTCATTGGTATAATTACGATGATTTGGATTTGCATATGAATAGCCCTTATGGACACATTCATTATGGTAATAAAGCAAACCTTCTTGATGTGGATATGAATGCTTGTGGAGGTAGTTCTTATGCAGAACGTGATAATCCTAAAAAGTTCTCTCGTAATGCTGTAGAAAATATTATTTTCTCAGGAATTCCTAAAGCAGGCAAATATGAAGTATATGTTAATAACTTTGCTAAAGTTGAGAATATTGATTTAGGATTTGAAGTAGAGGTAGAACTCAATGGAGTTATTCATACTTATGTGTACGACAAAGATGTTCCTGATAAAGGCGATGTTCCAGTATTAAACTTTACTTCTAATGGACGTGAAGTTATCTTTACTAAGGAGCATTTAAGTAGTACTACAGCCTCTAAAGAAATCTGGGGAGTGAAGACTCAGAACTTCGTTGAAATATCTGCTATATGCTTATCTCCAAATTATTGGGGAAATAATAAAGTAGGTGCTAAGCACTATTTCTTTATGTTGAAGGATTGTAAGAATCCAGATGCTGTTCGTGGATATTTTAATGAGTATCTTAAAGACGAACTCACTAAGAATCATAAGAGAGTATTTGAAGTATTAGCATCTAAAGCTTTGACTCCTTATGATGATAATCAGATGAGTGGTTTAGGATTTATAGCTACTTCTCGTAACTCACTTATGGTTAGAGTAGATTCAGGTAAAATTTATAAAGTAAACATTTAATAATTAACAACAATGTATAAAGAAGCATTACAGAAGAAATTACGTTTTAAGACAAACAAGGGTATGATTACTACAGAAGATTTGTTCGACTTGTCTCTGCAGAATCTTAACACTTTAGCTATTATGCTGGATAAGAAAGTTAGTGAGGCTCCTAAGAAGTCTTTCATTGAAGAGCTTCCAGCTGAAGAAAATGATGATGAACTTCGTTTCAGCATCGTAAAAGATGTAATCAATATTAAATTAAAGGCTCGTAAAGATAATATTGATAAAGCACAGGTTGATGCTCGTAACAAACGCATTGCTGAGCTTATCGCAAAGAAGGAGGACGAAGCTCTTGAGAATAAATCTATTGAAGAGCTTCGTGCTATGATTAAGAATTAAAATTTTTAAGATTTTATTTTTAGAAAAAAAATTCACAACTATAATAACCTCAGTAATAAGGAATACTTATTGAACGTTGTGAAACGTGAATTATAGTCGTGATAATTAAAAGGAAACTCAATCTTTTGAGGGGACTCTATTTAGAGTTCCCTCTTTTGGTTTATTATGACTAGCAAATTTAAATTGTATGAAAGTATTGTCTTAGACAATATCAAATTTACAGTTACTAATATTAGTGTACTTCCACAATGTGCTCAATATATAGATAATAAATTTGTCTATTTATTTGATTTTAATTATTCTTTAAGTTATGGGGATTACAAGATAGAACTCACAGAAACAGAAATAAATAATTTAATTAAAAATAATAAAGTAAACAAAAATTAACTTTTATAATTTTTATAATTAAATTATATTTATATCACAAACGGGTTAGGACTGTTATAGTTACGAATTTCATGATTAACCTGATTCCCAGATGTATATATCTATAAATATACTGACTTTTTTGAAGATTTCAACATGAAACTGGAAGGGTCGTACTTACCTTAGTACACAGAACCGAGAATTGGGAAGTTCTCGGTTCATTTTTAAATTTTATTAAAATTATATTTTGAATAATAAAATTTAGATTTAAAATAGTCAATACAATAAAAAGAATAAAAAATGAAGAAATTACTTGTACTTGGTGTATTATTTACACTCTTGAGTTGTTCTACTGGTTCAAATAATTCAGTAAATTCAACTTCAAATGATTCTATTAATGTTGATACTACAGTAGTTGATACTACTGCTATTGATTCAACTGTATGTCCTGATTAATCAGGACTTTCGCCTAGGTAGTTCAGTGGTTAGAACGCGAAACTGTTAATTTCGATGTCGGGAGTTCGATTCTCTCCCTTGGCGCAATAATATATGCCTCTTATTTCTAAGGTTAGCTACCTTCTCGAAAAGAAATGTGTACA
>ERZ1023862.17-NODE-17-length-31107-cov-8.546599_pt1 | contig 31107 bp, 20 predicted proteins | sample MGYA00380388_ERZ1023862 | MGnify/ENA primary metagenome ERZ1023862 (study PRJEB33179, sample SAMN07449007) | human gut metagenome | biome: Human-gut; feature: Human associated habitat; material: Faeces | host: Homo sapiens | place: India: Bhopal | collected... | reverse complement strand
AGCAACGCTGAACCGAAGGTCACCGGCGCGGCGCTTTGCGACGCGGAAAGGTAAAGTGTTGCGCTTAGCCGAAGGCGTTATACTCAATCTGATAATACCCATCAAAAAACAGCAGCCCATCATCCTGCTGCGGGTAACGCCTTCGGCTAAGCGCAACTCCTACAGAGTTGCCATAAAAACGGTAAACCTACCCAGGGTAGCGGTCTTCGCCCGCAACCCTGGGCTATGAAATCGCAACTCCATTACCTTTCCGCGCCGCATAGCGCCGCGCCGGTGACCTTCGGTTCAGAGATGCCGCTGCTTACGGCTATCCTATTGACTATCTCTTTTGTTCCGGCGGAGCCGTCAGAAGACGCCAAGGTTTTTTGTATTCTCTTCATCCACGTGGGGGTGGCAGATGCGCGCATGGAGATGACCTCTGCAATGCTCCTGACCATCTCCACGTTTTTTTTGATGACCTCTGTGACAAAAGTGTAAGTCTTGGCGACTTCCGCGCTTACATTTTTATGCAAAAATGGCACATCGGCGTTGCAAATCGTAACTTTCTCATAAATAAAAGATAAAAAAACAATATTTTAGGGCATGGTTTGTGACAAACTATGTACTTTTGCAATCGTAAGATTGAGAGAAACGATGCACAACAGGATACACTTTACCAAGATGAACGGTGCCGGCAACGACTATATCTATGTCGACACCACCCGCTACCCCATTTCCGACCCGCAGACGGCGTCGGTGAAGTGGAGCAACCGCCATACAGGCATCGGTAGCGATGGTCTGGTGCTTATCGGGAAGCCCTCGATACTGAGCGGAGCCGACTTCTCGATGCGTATCTTCAATGCCGACGGCTCCGAAGCCAAGATGTGCGGCAACGCAAGCCGATGTATCGGCAAATATCTCTATGAACGACATCTTACGGATAGCAGTGAGATAAAACTTGAGACCCTCTCGGGGGTGAAAACACTCTCGCTGACCCTCTCGCCCGACCGGCTTACGGTCACCGGCGTCACCGTCGATATGCTCCAACCCGCTTTCCACCAAGCCAGTCAGTATGACGAGCAGGTGGGTCTTGATGCCCTGCGAGAGTATGGGCATCCTTTGTTTGTGTCGATGGGCAATCCCCACTGTGTGGTCTTCGTCGACGACATCGCCGCCATCGATGTGGCGCGCGTGGGGGCTATGGGCGAGCATCTGCCAGCCTTCCCCGAGCGCTGCAATATAGAGTTTGCCCAACTGACGGGCACCGACGAACTGCGCACCCGAGTCTGGGAGCGCGGCTCGGGCATCACCATGGCTTGCGGAACCGGAGCCTGCGCCACCGCCGTGGCTGCCGCCCACGTGGGGCTGACCTCGCGCGAGAGCGATGTGGTGATGGACGGCGGCAGGCTCCACGTGAGATGGGCCGAGGACGACCACGTGATGCTCTCGGGCCCTGCCGAGTTTGTCTTCGACGGCGAGATAACCCTGTAATTCCACTTTAACAACATCAAGAAGAATATGGCTTTAGTAAACGAACACTTCCTGAAACTCTCGGACAATTACCTCTTCGCCGATGTGGCCAAGAAGGTCAACGCCTACCGCGTGTCCCATCCCAATGCCCACGTCATCAGTCTGGGAATAGGCGATGTCACCCAGCCCCTGTGTCCAGCGGTGATTGAAGCCATGCACCGCGCCGTAGACGACCTGGCTGTCAAGCAGTCGTTCCACGGCTATGGCCCCGAGCATGGCTACGACTTTCTGCGCGAAGCCATCCTGAAGAACGACTTCGCCCCTCGCGGCATACACCTTGACCCCTCGGAGATTTTCATCAACGACGGCGCCAAGAGTGATACGGGTAACATCCAGGAGATAGTGCGTTGGGACAACTCGGTGGCTGTCACCGACCCCGTCTATCCCGTCTATATCGACTCTAATGCCATGATAGGCCGCGCCGGAACCTTCGCCAACGGCCGCTGGAGCAACGTGACCTATCTGCCCTGTACTGCCGAGAACGATTTCGTGCCCGCGCTGCCCGACCACCGTGTCGATATGATATACCTGTGCTATCCCAACAACCCCACGGGTACCGTGCTGTCTAAGGCAGAACTGAAGAAATGGGTCAACTACGCCCTCGCCAACGACGCCATCATCTTCTACGACGCTGCCTATGAAGCCTACATCCAGGACAAGTCCATTCCCCACTCGATATACGAGATACGGGGCGCACGCAAGTGTGCCATAGAGTTCCACAGCTACTCCAAGACGGCAGGTTTTACCGGTGTACGCTGCGGATACACCGTCATCCCGCGCGACCTGAAGGCTGTGACCACCGACGGACGCCAACAGGTGGAGCTCAACCATCTCTGGGAGCGCCGCCAGTGTACCAAGTTCAACGGCGCCAGCTACATCTCGCAGCGCGCAGCCGAAGCTATCTACACCCCCGACGGCAAGGCACAGACCCGAGCCACCATCGACTACTATATGGGCAACGCCCGACTCATGACCGACGCCCTGCGCGCCATGGGCTTCAGCGTCTATGGCGGCGAGAACGCTCCCTACCTCTGGGTGCGCACTCCCGAGGGTCAGGAGAGCTGGCGCTTCTTCGAGCAGATGCTCTACGGCGCCTCGGTAGTCTGCACCCCCGGCGTGGGCTTTGGTCCCAGCGGCGAGGGCTACTTCCGTCTCACCGCCTTTGGCGACCGCGACAGTTGCGAAGAAGCCATGCAGCGACTGCGCCAATGGATAGGATGACGGCAGAGAGGATGAAAATCGCAAAAAAAGTGACAAACAGTAAAGGAATAGGCAAGATTTTCAGTAACTTTGCACACCGTAACGGTGAGGCCCTCCATGTCGGTACGCGACGGAGCCATCGCCGGCAGTGCTGAAACAAAGAATATTCAAGTTATCAACATATTTACAATTCACGAAGATTATGGCAAATTTGAGATTTGATGCTGTAGAAGAGGCTTTCCACAAGAAACCCGTCGAGGTGGCCACTCCCAAGGACCGTCCGTCCGAGTATTTCGGAAAGCTGGTGTTCAACCGTGCCAAGATGTTCAAGTACCTGCCCGCCGATGTATATCGCAAGCTGGTAGATGTGATGGACAACGGCGCCCAGCTCGACCGCTCCATAGCCGACGCTGTGGCTGCGGGCATGAAGCAATGGGCCGAGGAGAACGGCGTGACCCACTACACTCACTGGTTCCAGCCCCTGACCGAGGGAACGGCCGAAAAGCACGATGCCTTTGTCGAACACGACGGCAAGGGAGGTATGATAGAAGAGTTTTCAGGCAAGCTACTCGTCCAGCAGGAACCCGACGCCTCAAGTTTCCCATCAGGAGGCATACGCAACACGTTTGAAGCACGCGGCTATTCGGCTTGGGACCCCACATCGCCCGTGTTCATCATCGATGACACCCTCTGTATCCCCACCATCTTCATCTCTTATACCGGCGAGTCGCTCGACTACAAGGCGCCGTTGCTCCGCACGCTGCGCGCAGTAGGAGAGGCTGCCACCGGAGTGGCACAGTACTTCTACCCCAATGTCAAGAAGGTGCAGGCCAACCTGGGTTGGGAGCAGGAATACTTCCTCGTAGACGAAGGACTCTACTTCGCGCGTCCCGACCTGATGCTTACCGGCCGTACCCTTATGGGTCACGACTCTGCCAAGAACCAGCAGATGGACGACCACTACTTCGGTACCATCCCTGAGCGCGTTCAGGCCTTTATGAAGGACCTTGAAATCGAGGCTCTTGCCCTTGGCATCCCCTGCAAGACCCGTCACAACGAGGTTGCGCCCAACCAGTTTGAGCTGGCGCCCATCTTCGAGGAGTGCAACTTGGCTGTAGACCACAATATGCTTATCATGTCGGTCATGAAGAAGGTTGCGCGCCGCCACGGGTTCCGTGTGCTGCTCCACGAGAAGCCCTTTGCCGGCATCAATGGTTCGGGTAAGCACAACAACTGGAGCCTCTCGACCGACACGGGCGTGCTGCTCCATGCTCCGGGCAAGACTCCCGAGGACAATCTGCGCTTCGTGGTATTCATCGTCGAGACCCTCATGGGCGTGTACCGTCACAACGGACTCATCAAGGCTTCCATCATGAGCGCCACCAATGCCCACCGACTCGGAGCCAATGAGGCGCCACCCGCCATCATTTCCAGCTTCCTGGGCCGACAGCTCACCGACCTGCTCGACCATATCGTCAAAGCCGACAAGGACGACCTCTTCTCGATGAAGGGCAAGCAGGGCATGAACCTCGATATCCCCGGCATCCCCGAGCTGCTCATCGATAACACCGACCGCAACCGCACCTCTCCCTTCGCCTTCACCGGCAACCGCTTCGAGTTCCGCGCGGTAGGTTCAGAGGCCAACTGCGCTTCGGCAATGATTGCCCTCAACGCCGCAGTGGCTGAGGCGCTCAACGACTTCAAGAGCCGCGTAGACGCACTCATCGCCAAGGGCGAGGACAAGATAAGCGCCATCATCGACGTGGTTCGCGAAGACCTCAAGACCTGCCAGCCCATCCACTTCGATGGCAACGGCTACTCCGACGAGTGGGTTGAGGAAGCCAAGCGTCGTGGTCTCGACTGCGAGACATCATGTCCAGTCATCTTCGACCGCTATCTCGACGAGTCGAGCGTGAAGATGTTTGAGAGTCTCAACGTGATGAAGCGCGCCGAGCTTGAAGCCCGCAACGAGGTGAAATGGGAGACATACACCAAGAAGATACAGATAGAGGCCCGCGTCATGGGCGACCTCACCATGAACCACATCATCCCCGTGGCCACCCACTACCAGAGCCAGCTGCTCAAGAATGTGACCAATATGTATGAGGTGTTCTCCAAGGAGGAGGCCGACGCACTCACCGCGCGCAACAAGAAGATCATCAAGGAGATAGCCGAGCGCACCCAGGCCATAGAGCCCGGCGTGGAGGAACTCGTAGACGCCCGCAAGGTGGCCAACAAGATAGAGGACGAGCGCTCCAAGGCTGTGGCTTACCACGACACCGTGGCGCCCAAGATGGAGGAGATACGCTACCAGATAGACAAACTCGAGCTGGTGGTAAGCGACGAACTCTGGACACTGCCCAAGTATCGCGAGATGCTCTTTCTGAGATAGTCAGTAAATGACGGAGTTGCCGTAAGTTGCTTTAGCGATGTGGCAGACTCTGTATGCAATGAGATTCATAAGGAGGGATGGTTATCCCTACCCAGTAAAACGACCGATGCGGACCGAGAGACATTAATGTCTTCTTCGGTCCGCATCGCTTTTGTGTCTATCTTCTTGTTTGGTGGTGATAGCCTATGGTTGACGCTCTCCATGGCGCAGAGGTTGTACCCTGCCATTGTGCATGCCGAACAGTCTGTTGGTAGCTGCAATGGCAGCAGGCTTTTCGGCCATGGGTTTGTCGAGGAAGGTCATGCTGCAACTCACACGGTCCATGATGTCCTTGCGATTGGCATAGCCCTCGTCGCTTAACAATACCTTCATGAAGATAGGGGTACGTCCGGTTTTGGCTAAATATATACCTATGCAGTGGGTGTATTGTTTTAGGCATGGAATACATGATGGAAAGTCCACGATATATACCGAATCAGCGTTTCCCCAGTGCTTGGCCCTGGTCCCACCTATACTGATGATGTGCTTATCATATCCATTGACATCGTCTTGTGTAGCTGCCGCTAATTCGCAGTCAACTTGGCGTCGGCATAGGGTGAAGGCGTAGTCTGCGCAACTGTCAATCTTGCCACGGGTGAAGATGATATATGGGTAGAGCAGCATGGCATGTCTGTCATTGCTAATTGCTGTAGCGCAGTACAGGTAGCTGCCTTGGTTGCCACCCTTGTTGTTCTTCCATGTCTTGTTTGGGCTGTAGTCTATCATGGTCAGGCTGTCGCTACTGACCCAAAAACTATCGGGAACAATAGTCTTGACACCAAATATGCTGTCGTTGTACGCGGCAATGTGTTGCATCCATTGGCTGCTGGTTGTCTGGGCGCCTGTCATGCTCATGTACAGGAAGAGAAGGACGGTGGATAGAAATCGTTGTGTCATTATTTTAGAGTTAATTGATAAAGCATCAGAACAGTTTCATTAGGATCTATAGCGGTACCATCCTCTTATTGACAACTGCAGAGGTAAATGGCTGCGCATACTATTGCAAGCAAGACAAAAGCAACATGCTTCATATCCGTAAGGTCTTAGTTATTGTTTGCAAATGTACAAATTATCAGTTAAACAATGGCAGTTTATGGCGTTTTTTTATGGTTTAACAGTCTATCATATACCATTAGGCTTCGTGACATTAACAAAATACGAGAGAATACTCAGTCCGTCTGTTTTGTTTGTGAACATTGGAGGACTGAGAGTTCTCTCGTATAGGGTCTTTATTGACGCTGTCAGCTTATCGCTGCATGTAGGTCTTGTGGAATGAGGTCTTGCCGTCTTCCTCTATCACTTTGACATCGAGCTTGCCGCCTTCGGCTTTGACCGAGACTATGGCTACATTGCTGTTGGTCAGTATGGGGAACTTCAGACGGGCATTGGGCTCGGTGTAGGCAAACTCGTGGAGGTGGCCGCAGAGCATCAGGTCGACGTTGGCTTCGTTGAGCACGGGGATAAATTTCTCCCTGACCTCAATATCGCCATGCCAGGCTTCCTTGTCATAACGGGGAGGAATGTGGCCCAGCACTACATGGAAGGGGGCACGCTTATATTCGTCTGAGGCGATGACCTGGCGCAGCCATTCCACCTGTTCGTTGCGGTAGTTGTCATAGTCGGTGATGCCGGCATACTCGATGTCGTTGTCGGGTTTGTCCTCGCCGGTGTCGAGACAAATGAAGTACACGGGACCCTGACGGAAGGCGAAGTAGAGCTTGTCGTCGTTGGGGCGCACATAGCGCTGGAAGCGGTCGGCTATCTGTCCGCGGGTCTCGTGGTTGCCGCGTACATAGTAGAGGGGCTTCTCCGAGGCGAAGAGCTTGACAGCTTCGTCCATAAATCCGTTCCAGATCTTCTCTTCCTTGTCGAGGATTGACAGCATGTCGCCGTTGAAGAAGACGAGGTCCTTGTCCTTGTAGCCGGCATTGCCGAGCAGACGCGCCATCACATCGCTCTTGCCGTGGATGTCGTTGACCACGACAAAGGAGGTGCTCGCCTTACGCTCATCGAGTGTGGTAAACGCCAGCGGAGCCTTCTTGTAGACCACCGTGGCTGCCACGTTGCCGTAGATGACCCTGTTGGCCTGATGGCTCAACACCTCCTGTGCATAGATGCGGTAACGATAGGTGGTGCCGGGTTTGAGTCCCTTGAGGGTGACGGCATGGATGCGGTCGGTGCGCTTGATGCCGATGTGGGTGTCATAATACCGGGGACGCGCCTGGGCATAGAACTCTATGCCGTCGTTGGGCAGCAGCTCTACCCAAGCTACCGACATGCTGTCGGTGGTCCATACGATGGTAGCCTCGGTTTCGCCTACGCTCTGCAAGTAAGGCCCGTGCAGAATCTTGATGGCGAATGTCTGAGCCGGCAGCAGGGTGAGTGCTGCCAGCATCATCAGTGTTTTGATGGTTTTTCTCATAATTGATATAGTTGTTACTTCTTGTTCTTCAGTTCACGGCTGAACGAGTAGGGGGCGTCGTCTGCACTGGTGCCGCGCTGGAAGTTGGGCTTCTGGCTGAGGCTGAAGTCGATGTTGGCGCCGCCCATGAGTGTGGCGTGGTCTATGTAGTTGCGGGTGTAGTCGCTGCCGTTGATACGCATGCTGCTGATGTAGGGAGCGTCGGCACCGTTGCCCTGGGCGTTGATGGTCACCTTGCGTCCGTTCTCCAGATTGAGCGTCACGCTGTCGAAGTATGGCGTACCCAGCACGTACTGGTCGCTGGCAGGACATACGGGATAGAAGCCCAGAGCAGAGAATACGTACCATGCCGAGGTCTGTCCGTTGTCCTCGTCGCCACAGTAGCCGTCGGGGTTAGGCGTATAGAAGCGGTCCATCACCTCGCGCACGCGCTGCTGAGCCTTCCAGGGCTGGCCCGAGTAGTTGTAGAGATAGATCATGTGCTGGATGGGCTGGTTGCCGTGGGCGTAGTTGCCCATATTCATCACCTGCATCTCGCGTATCTCGTGGATGACAAAGCCGTAGTAGCTGTCGTCGAAGACGGGAGGTACGGTGAACACCGAGTCCATCATCTGGTTGAATGTAGCGTTGCCACCCATCAGGTCGATAAGTCCTTGCGGGTCGTGGAATACGCTCCAGGTGTAGTGCCAGCTGTTGCCTTCGGTGAAGGCGTCACCCCACTTGAGCGGGTTGAAGGGCGACTGGAACTCGCCGTTCTTCAACTTGCCGCGCATCAGACGGGTCTCGGGGTCGAATACCTTGCGGTAGTTCATGGCGCGCAGTTTGAATGGGCGCAGCTCCTTGTCCTTCTTGCCCAGTGCCTTGCCCATCTGGTAGATACACCAGTCATCGTAGGCATACTCCAGGGTACGGGCCACATTCTCCTTGATGTCTACATCGTAGGGCACATAGCCCAGCTTGTTGTAGTATTCGTGTCCGAGACGGCCGGTAGAGCTTATCTCGGGGTGAACCGCCTGGGTACCGTGTACCACAGCCTGCCACAGCGTCTCGGTGTCGGCAGTGCGCACTCCCTTGATGATGGCGTCGGCCACTACCGATGCCGAATTGTTGCCCACCATGCAGCCGCGGTGGCCGGGCGACGCCCATTCGGGCAGGAAGCCGCTCTCGCGGTAAGCATTGGCGAGACCCTCCTGCATCTTGGCGTTTTCCGAGGGGTAGAGCAGATTGAGCAGAGGGAAGAGCGAGCGGAAGGTGTCCCAGAATCCGGTATCGGTGTACATATAGCCCTTCTCTACCTTGCCGTTGTAGGGGCTGTAGTGCATGGGCTGGCCGTCTACCACCTCCCAGAAGGCGCGGGGGAAGAGCACCGAGCGGTACAGACAGCTGTAGAAGGTGCGCAGGTGGTCCAGACTCTGGTCTTTGACCTCGATGCGGCCCAGCACCTCGTTCCAGCGCTGGCGTCCGGCCTTGCACACGTCGTCGAACGAACGGTTGCCAATCTCTCCGAGGTTGACTTCAGCCTGCTCGGCGCTGATGAATGATGATGCCACGCGGGCGTTGACCACCTCTCCCTTGCGGGTCTTGAAGCCTATGATGGCTCCGGCGTGGTCGTTGGCAGTCTCGGCGATGCCGCGGCTGATTACGCCCTTGTCTACGGTGGCGGTATAGGTGAAGTCCTTGTCAAAGGTGATGACAAAGTAGTTGCGGAAGCCCTCGGGCACACCGCCGTGGTTGCAGGTGGTATAGCCCACGATCTTGCGCTCCTGGGGCAGTATCTTCACGTAAGAGCCGTTGTGGTAGGCGTCGACCACCACGAAGGCAGAGTCGGTCTCGGGGAATGTGAAGCGGAAGCTGGCGGCACGCTCGGTGGGTGCAATCTCTGTCACCACGTCGTAGTCGGCCAGATAGGCGCGATAGTAGTAGGGCAGTGCCTTCTCGGCCTTGTGGGAGAACCAGCTGGCGCGCTGCTCCTCGTCGAATATGGCGCGTCCGGTGACGGGCATCAGCGAGAACATGCCGTAGTCATTGATCCACGGACTGGGCTGGTGGGTCTGCTTGAAGCCACGGATCTTGTTGGCTGAGTAGGTGTAGGTCCATCCGTCGACGTTCTTTCCGGTCTGAGGCACCCAGAAGTTCATGCCCCAAGGCATGGCTATCGCGGGATAGGTGTTGCCGGTAGATATCTCGTAGGACGATGCCGTGCCTACCAGCGTGCTTACATAATCTACGGGTTCGGTCTTGCTCCCGGCGTGGGCCATCATGGCCATACCTGCCGACAGCAATACTGTGCAAAGGGTTCTTAGCTTGTTCATTCTGTTTGGCTTGTTTGTATTGTTTCTTGTTATTGTTGTCTTTACCTTATGCTGACGAGGTCCGGCAGCGGGCGCTGTCGGGAAAATCATCTACAAAGTTACGCATAACCAATCATTTTGCAAAACAAATCGCATCATATTTGTTAAAAATATGTATGCGTGCGCGTGTTATGGAAGCCATCTTCACCCCTATTTTTGCTATTGCCACCGCTATCGCATCCCCCATTGCTGTAGCCCCGTCCTTTGCTATCCGCACCCCATCCCTCGCAATCTGCGTTGCGATGACTGAAAAGTTCATTCGGCGGTGGGATATAGTCATTTCGGGCTATGCCTTAATTGTATCGCGGCGTGCAATAGTCGTTTCGCACCACGAAATGACTCTCGATATCATCTCGGGCGTGATTGGCGCCCTCGGCGGCGTGGCGCCTGCTCCCTCTGCCCCGACGGCGATGGTGGGGAGAGTGGCTGAGGCAGCTACGCATGGCGTATCGATGGCGGGGAATGGCAAAATGTAGCCCGCGGTGTGTAAAAAACTGGCAAAACGTAATGTGGTTTGCGTGGAAAACACTACTTTTGTAAACAGAAATCAAATCACTTAACACGACAAGACATGAAAAAACAAAAGAGATTTCTGCTCGAGGAAGACCAGATTCCCCGGCAGTGGTACAACATCCAGGCCGACATGCCCACCAAGCCGCTGCCGCCGCTCAACCCACAGACCCACCAGCCCATAGGTCCTGAAGACCTGGCTCATATATTCAGCGAAGAGTGTTCGCGCCAGGAGCTCGATACTGAGCACGCATGGATAGATATCCCCGACGAGGTGAGAGACCTCTATGCCTACTACCGTTCGACGCCTCTGGTGCGCGCGTATGCCCTGGAAAAGGCGCTCGACACGCCTGCCCATATCTATTTCAAGAATGAAAGTGTGTCGCCACTGGGCTCACACAAAATCAATTCGGCACTCGCACAGTGCTATTATTGCAAGCGAGAGGGCGTAACCAACGTCACCACCGAGACCGGAGCGGGCCAATGGGGCGCCGCACTGTCCTATGCCGCCAAGATATTTGGTCTCGAGGCTGCTGTCTACCAGGTCAAGATTACCATGAAGCAGAAGCCCTACCGCTCGATACTAATGCGCACCTTCGGAGCCACGGTCGAGGGCTCGCCATCGATGTCTACCCGCGCCGGCAAGGACATCATCACCCGCGACCCCCTCAATCCCGGTTCGCTTGGCTCTGCCATCTCCGAGGCTGTAGAGCTGGCCATGCAGACTCCGGGATGCAAGTACACGCTCGGTTCGGTACTCAACCATGTCTCACTGCACCAGACAGTGATAGGACTTGAGGCAGAAAAGCAGATGGAGATGGCCGAGGAATATCCCGACATGGTGATAGCCTGCTTCGGAGGCGGCAGCAACTTTGGAGGACTGGCTTTCCCCTTCATGCGCCATACCATCCTCGACGGCAAGAAGACCGAGTTTATCGCCGCCGAGCCATCGAGTTGTCCCAAACTGACCAGGGGCAAGTTTGAATACGACTTCGGCGACGAGGCGGGATATACTCCGCTGCTGCCCATGTTCACCCTGGGTCACGACTTCAAGCCTGCCAACATCCATGCTGGCGGTCTGCGCTACCACGGAGCCGGAATGATCGTGTCGCAGCTCATCAAGGACGGCTATATGCACGGTGTGGACATCCCGCAGTTGGAGAGTTTCCAGGCGGGCATCCTCTTCTCGCGCACCGAGGGCATCGTGCCCGCGCCTGAGAGCTGCCATGCCATTGCTGCCACCGTGCGCGAAGCCCTCAAGTGTCGCGAGGCCGGCGAGCAGAAGACCATACTCTTCAACCTGAGTGGTCACGGACTCATTGACATGCCGTCGTACGACAGCTATCTCAACGGCGACCTGATGAACTACTCGCTCTCTGACGAGGAACTGCAGCAGTATCTCGCCCAAGTACCCAAAATCATGTAATCAACACGACAAGCATAGAAATGAAAAGGCCGAAGCAGGAGACACATTGGGTCTCGGGCTTCGGCCTTGTCGTATCTATGCCGGCGTAGGTGCCGGCTGGTGTCAGCGGGTTACTTGGCTACGCGTATCTCGTGGTTGCCGGCACGCAGCCAGACGGCAGTCTTGCCCGCCTTGGCCCACTGGGCGTCGGTCACGATGCGGTCGGTGCGTAGAGCGCGGCCGTCGATGGTGATGCGGTCAGTGGCGGTCGAGGGAATGTAGACCAGTGCCTCGGTCTTGGCGGGCACGCCCACCGACATGGTGAGCTGGGCTTTGTCGCGCTTGAAGGCGGTAGAGACGGTGCCGCTCAGGGTGAGGAAGGAGAGGCTCGCCTCGCCGAAGGTGACATACTGCGGGTCTATCTTGAAGCGTCGCCAGCAGGGGTCGATGGTCTCGGCGCCCATGAGCTTCTGGGCTATCACGGTGAGACCGCCACCGCTCCAGGCGTGGTTGGACGAACCGCCACGGAAGCCCCTCTTGCGGGCATCCCAGAACTCCCACAGCGTGGGGTAGTCCTTGTCGTTGACCATGGGGGCGATGCGCTTCTTCAGACGGCGCATGGCGTAGTCGCCCTGGCCCATCTGGAAGAGGGCCTCCATGACATAGCGTTCCATATAGGGGCTGGCGTATTCCTGCGACTTCAACACATTGAATATCTCGCCATACTTGGACTCGTCGGCGATGCCCGAGATGACGGCAAGAGCCTGTACGCGGTCATCGGTAGCGCCCATATACTGGGGATGACGGTAGCTGTAGCCGTTCCAACAGTGGTTGTAACCCTTCTTGATCTGCTCCATAGTGGCGCGATACTGGGCTGCGTCGGCGTCGAGGCCCATCATGTCGGCCATACGTGCCATCGCGTCGAGAGCCATGTAGTGCCAGCCGGCGAAGATGAGCCTGATGTCGCGGTTGTCACCCCAGTCGCCCCACAGCCAGGTGGCCTTATAGGCTGCTGTAAGCCCGGTGGAGTCGAGCGGGAAGCGCTCAAGGTATCGGCGCACGGCAGGATAGACCTTGCGGATGGTGGCAGAATCGCCCGTATTCATATAGTAATTCCAGAAACCATAGAGTCCTACGGCTGCCAACATCTGTCCGGGCAGCTCGCTCTTGTAGGTACCGGGCACAGGGGCGTGGAGTATTCCCTCATCGGTCTGCCAAGCAGCCAGTTCGAGCATGCCCTTGCGCATCAGGTCTATCGACGAGAGCGACAGCGTGTAGAAAGCCTGGCTGGTAAGTATCACCTCGTCGCCCCACCACTGTGCGCGCTCGCGCTCGGGACAGTCAAAATAGGTGTCGCGCATATTGACATAGAGCGTATTGAGTGCTTTCTGCCAGAAACGGTTATAGAAATCGTTGTCAGAGTGGAAAGTACCCACCACCTCGGTATCATAACCCGTCTGGCGGTAGCTCACGCTGTTGACCTTGATGCCCTTGGGGAGATAGAGGATAATCTTCTCGCCGTTCATCCAGCCCAGCGACTCGTACTGCTGCTGTCCCTGACGCGTCACGTACTGTGCCCTGACATTCCAGGCGCCAGCCATGTGGGAGTGGTTGGTCCAGATGTCTATGGTGTCGCCACCCTGGGTGGCGGTGAGGTCTATCACGGGTGTCACCTGCAGGTTGCCGGGGAGGAAGGCGATGACGGTGTCGCGACGGGAACCCTCGTGGAGCTCGAAGCGGGCAGCCTTGACGCCGAAGTCCTTGAACATGGGTATCGGACGGCGTGTCATCTTGCCCCATGGGCGGTCGCCCCAAGAGCCAATCTCGACCGAGGGAGTGAAACCGTACTTGGCAGAGACGTCGGCAGTCTGCCATCCGTCGATGGCATGGCGTGCGTCGTAGCTGATGTTGCTCTCGGAGAGTCGCGAGTTGGGCACCTCGCCTGTGGCTGTGGCATAGGCGGGATGGATGCGGCTCATCCAGCTGGCGTTGGTACACAGCTCGGCATTGTCGGAGTCGATGTAGAGGCCTGACTTGCCGCTGTCCTCATGGGAAAAGCCCGAGCGGCCGAAGTAACATACGAGGACAGCCACGCGGTTGTGACCCCGCTGGAGGTGGCGGCCCAGGTCGATCTCGTCGTAGTAGCCCTCGCCGGGAGCGGGACCACGCTTGAGCGAGCCTTCGAAGACCACGAGGTTGCCGTTGACCCACAGCCAGTACTTGGAGTCGCAGGCTATGCGTGCCTTGAGGCTCCGCGGTTTGGTCTTCATCACCACATCCTTCTGGAAGGCTATCCATGTATTGGGGCGGTTGACACTGTCATCGGCAGCCGTTATCCACGACGCCTTGGCTCCCCATGCCGTGGAGGCACAGAGACTTAAGAGTAAAGAGATGATAAGGTTTCGCATATCTATTGTTTGTTGGTATTATGCTACAAATATACTAAAAAACGGGTAGTGGTAAAAGGAAAAGCCGCTCTTTCTGCTCTGTCACAAGGAAAAAAGCGTCTGACGGGCGTCGGAATGACAGAAAAAGTGGTGTGGCTGCATCTGTTAGCGCGAAAAAGTGTACTTTTGTCTGCGATAGATGATTATGGATTCTGAAGATAACTGATATGAAGTCTCTGTTACGGTTTCTGCGCAACTGGACACTACCTGTGTCCATCGCCTCGGGCATCGCGATATATCTGGTCTTTGCCCTGGTGCCAGCCCTCGACGGCGCGGCGCGCGTGTGTGGTCCCATCTGCGACCGCATCCTACCTCTGTTTATGTTCTTGATACTCTTTGTCACCTTCTGCAAGGTAGACTTCCGCCGACTGATACCCGTGAGGTGGATGTTGTGGGTGGGCGTGGTTCAAGTGCTCTTTGTGGCGCTGCTCACGCTGCTGGTAGTGGAATACAGGCTCAAAGACAACAGTCTGATCATCGTCGAGGCCATCATCACCTGCATCATAGCCCCCGTGGCGGCTGCCGCGCCGGTGGTGACGGCCAAGTTGGGCGGCAAACTGGAGCAGATGACCACCTATACCTTCATCTCCAACTTTATCACGGCGCTGCTCATCCCGGTATGTTTCCCGCTGATCGACAAGGCTGCCAATGTGAGTTTTCTCACCGCCTTTCTGACCATCCTGCACGAGGTGTGCATGGTGCTGGTGCTGCCCATGCTGCTGGCGTATATCGTGAAGCATGGCATGAAGCGGCTGCATCGGTGGGTGGTGAGCATCAACGACCTGTCGTACTACATGTGGGGTGGCTCGCTGCTCATCGTCTCGGGCACCACGGCCAAGAACATCGCCCACGCTGACACCTCGCTGACCTTCCTGCTCATCATCGCGCTGCTGGGGCTTGTCCTCTGTGTCATCCAGTTTGCCGTGGGCAGGTTTATAGGCCACTACTTCGGAGCCACCACCGAGTCGGGGCAGGCGCTGGGCCAGAAGAACACCGCCTTTGCTATCTGGATAGCCTATACCTACCTCAACCCGCTGTCGTCGATAGGTCCCGGCTGTTATATCCTGTGGCAGAACATCATCAACTCGGTAGAGATATGGCTCTGCCGGCGCAGGCTGGGGCACGAACTGCACACCTGACGCTTACAGCCGGTATCAAAACAATATCCGCAATGCCGGATGTGGACATTGCGGATAGAGAGAGGGCGCTGTCATCCATCAGGGATGGCAGCGCCCTACTTATTATATAAGGTATAGGGCTGATAGCCTGAGCCGTAGGGCTGCCTGTATCAGCCGTGGGTCTACTTGCCGAAGTAGGCGCTGGTGGCGCCGTTGTACTTGAGGTGCCTGTAGCCGGCGGGTTCGACTCGCACAGTCGACTTCTTGACCTTCTCCCATACCTGGGCGTCGGTGAGACCCTTGCCGTAGGTGTGGACCTCGATGGTCACGCCGTCGCCATACTCCTTGCGCAGCGCCTGGATGTACTCTGTGGCGGCGGTACAATCGGCGGTGATGACTACCTTGTCGGCCTGATGCTCTACGATGACCTGTACAGGATTGGTAGTGCCCAACTCATACTCTGTACCCTTGATATAGACCTTGGTGTCAATCTTCAGATCCCAGGTGCGGATGGCGAAGTCGTCCTGCTCTGCCACGTTCTCCTTGGCGAGAGGAATCTCGACGACAACCTTCTTGGCGGCCTCGTCGCGCACATGGATAGAGGTCTTGATTTCACTCCAGTCCTTGTGGGCTTGCTGGTGGATGTCTACCTCCACGTTGCCGTCGCCAGTGGCGGGCACGGTGTTGTCATCCTTCTTGTCGGTGAGGTCCTTGTTCTCCTCCTTGATGTCGCCGCCCACGCCGGGGATTTCAGACAGATCCTTGTTGGTCTTCTTGGTCAGCACACCGTCCACGTGCCAGCCATCTTTCTGCTTCTTCACCATGTACCAGATGACGTAGAGGTCTTCGATATCTATATCCTTGAGCTTCAGTTTGGGGTTCAGGTTGGCCTTGATGATGCTCTTGAGCTGCGGTTGTTCGACTATGGCGTCGAGGGTGGCCTTTCCCTTGCTGTCGTAGACGTATTTGTCGTAGTCGTCATTGCTGGAATAGTAGGCGTAGTCGGCGTCTATATATCCCTTGTTGTATGGCAACCTGACAGTATTGCCGAAAGCGTCCTGGGGGAAATAGTCGCCCGACTTGCAGTTCTCGGCGCCGGCGATGCGGTTGTCTAAACGGATGAAGAAATAGGCACCCTTCTTGTTCACCTTGGCAGCCGCAGCACGGGTGGCAGCGGTCTTGTTGCCCTGGATGTACACTTGGGTAGAGGGCTCGGTCTTGGGCTGACTGCCCTGGCCTCCTGTCCCCTGTCCGGAAGTGGAGTCGTCGCTGCAGGAAATCATGGCGATTGCAGCGATAGCCATAAACAATACTTTTTTCATATTAAGTTGATTTTGTATAGTTAGTAATAGTTATCAAGATGTCGTCGGCGTCTGCCTGCTCACACAAGCAGACGCCAACGGCAGTTATTTGTTTGTCTTTGATCGCGTCTCTGATGGTTTAGACGCCAGCCACTTACTTGCTGAAGTAGGCGCTGGTGGCGCCGTTGTACTTCAAGAACTTGTAGCCACTGGGCTCGACGCGCACGGTGGCCTTCTTGAGTTTCTCCCATAGCTGGGCGTCGGTGAGTCCCTTGCCGTAGGTGTGAACCTCAACGGTCACGCCGTCGCCATACTCCTTGCGCAGCATCTGGATGTACTCTGTAGCGGCTGTGCAGTCGGCAGTAATGACCACCTTGGTAGCCTGATGCTCAATGGTTACCTTCACAGGATTTGTGGTACCAAACTCGTACTCGTTGCCATTGATATAGACTTTGGCGTCAATCTTCAGGTCCCAGGTGCGGATGGCGAAGTCGTCCTGCTCAGCCACGTTCTCCTTGGCGAGAGGAATCTCGACGATAACCTTCTTGGCGGCTTCGTCGCGGACATGGATAGAGGTCTTGATTTCACTCCAGTCCTTGTGGGCCTGCTGGTGTATGTCTACCTCCACATTGCCGTTGCCCGTAGGGAGCACGGTGCTCTCGTCTCTCTTGTCCTCGAGGTCTTTGTTCTCTTTCTTGATGTCCTCACCGATACCGGGGATGTCGGTCACGTCCTTGACGTCCTTGTCGGTGAGCACTCCGTCGACATGCCACAGGTAGTCTACGTTCTGGTACTTAACAATATACCACAGCACGTGGAGCTTGTTGATGTCAACGCCTTTGAAGTTGATCTTTCCTTTGCTCTTGTCGGCTTTGATGAGGTCCTCTACAGTGGGCATCTTGTCAATGGCCTTCAGCGTAGCCACGCCCTTGGTGTCGAAGACATACCAGGGGTTCAAGCTGCTGTTATTCCAGCTGGGGTAGTACACGTCGACGGTACCCTCGTTGGCTGCGACCATGACGCTCTTACCTGTCTCGGTCTGGGGGAAGTACTCTTTGGAGTCGAAGTTACCGATGCCGGGGATACGGTTGTCTACGCGGATAAAGAAGTGTGCTCGGTTGGTCGGTACCTCAGCTACGCGGGTGGCAGCCACCTTGCTGCCCTGGATGTACACTTCTGTAGCTGGCTCAGTCTTAGCCTGACTGCCGCCTCCAGGCTCTACTCCTGGAGTGGAGTCATCGCTGCATGCCATCACGGTCATTGCGGCGAAAATCATGAATAATACTCTCTTCATAATTGTAATGATTTGAAATGTTTGTAAATGTTTGTTTGTTATATTTTTGATGATTATTCTCTTGTTGGGGTCAGTCGCGCCACGGATACCTCACGTGCTGACGGCTGTCGCGCGAGGCGTCGGGAGCGGTATAATATCCTTTCTCCGAGGCTTTGCCATCTACAAGTTCCTCGACATTGTTGGCACGGCGCTGCGAATGAACTTCCTCGTAGTCGGGTTGGTCAAAGGAAGGTGGCACCACATTGACATCGAAGGTAAGGATAGCCATGCCTCGGGGGAGCACGTTGCCAAAGAGCCTGATGCTATGGCGGACGTAGCCGATGTTCTTCGTGGTGTCGAAGGAGAACTTGAGGGTGATGGAATCATGAGGCGGAATGGCGTCGATGTCCTTGGGAGCGTCGATGCAACCACACGAGGGCTGGATATCGTCAATCAGGAACGGGTCGTCGCCCTCGTTGCGTACCACGTAGGTGAGGTCGAGCACCTCGCCAGATACCACGGGGTAGTAGTGGCGTATGGAGTCGGCCACGGTGATGTAGGTGGGCCGCACGCGCTTTGTGCATGCGGTCTCCATCACTGCTGCCATGCCTATTATGACTATAGGCAGGAGTACTCGTGACGCCTTATATATATAATAATGTATATGCATCATTGTCTGTTGTTTATTTCTATTTCGTCGAGAGCCATCGTCTTGTGCCCTTCCGCTGCAGCGGTCTGCGTGATGATGACCTCGGTCTTGACTCCAGGCTGCAAGCCCGTAGCGCTGATGCTCACCCTGACGCGGCGGCTGTCGGTTGGGGAGGTTATGATGGCCTTGCCTTTCACCGCTCCGCCCTGCACGACCTCTATCGATGACGGCGCGAAGATGTGCCATTGTGGTGCGTGGAGCAGCGATACATGGAAGACGGCTGCTGATGGCAGACCCGATGATACCGAGAACCGCTGTACCGGTGCCGATGTAATCAGCCAACCCAGATGATAGTCGGTGGCAAATCCCTGCTTGCCGTCGCTGAGCAGATGGGCATCGGCCTTGGGCTCGGCATCGATGTTGGCGCCGCGGAGCAGGTTGCCGGCAGTGTCGAGCCATGGGTAGCTCTCATGCCACTGCTTCAGGTAACCGTCGAGGTCGCCGTCGCTCTCACGGTAGTTGGCCATGTCCTTGAAGGCAGTATGATGCGCCAGCAGCGAGGTCATCGCCTCTATCTGCTGACGGCTTGGCGCCTGCTGCTGACTGCGCATAATCTCCAGGCGGGTGAAGGCAAGCGCCGTAAGCATACGGTTGAGTTTGCTGCGTTCAGCTTCGTCGGCCTGCTTGGAAGCCTTGTCCATCGTGGAGAAGAACTCGCCAAACTGCTGGGCGTCGAGCCAAGTGCCGAGCGCCTCGTCGATGCCACCGTAGAAGGGTAGAGTGTGGCGCAGGGCCTGCTCTTCTATCTTGCGATAGTAGTCGCCGAGCAGCTGACCCGTCTTGGGATAAGCCGAGGCGAAGTAGCGGCTGGCGCAAGCCTCGATGTCGACATCGGGATTGATAAGCAACTGTGCCAGCACATAGGTCTGCACATCGTCGAACGGCGCATAGTCATATCCGCTGCCGTTGAGGAACACGCCCTTGACACCCAAGTCGCGGTAGAAGCGCAGTCTGCTCTGCATGTGGTGCAGACAGGGGTAGGGGGTGAGGTAGTCGTCGAAGTTGCGCATGTAGTCCCACACATAGACACGGCTACAGCATTTCTGCCAAGCCTTGACCTGCGCCTCGAGCGTCTCATGGCCCTTGGCCTGCGATGCTTCGGGCGCCATAGGCATGTCGATGGCGCTCACCATCACGCCCACGTTGTCGGGCAGACGGTGTGTGGGAGCCGTGCGGGTGGTCGAGTAGGCCGAGGTGAAGAACATCTGGTGCGGGAAGCGGCGCGCCAGCCGCTCGATGAGGGCTGTCACTGCCGGTGTAGCCGACTGCGGTGTGTTTCCTTTTGCCTTGCATGCGGCGCATTGGCACAGCAGACGATCGTCGTTTGGCACCACGGCAAAGCGGGTAGTCACGCCGTCGCTGCCGTCGCCATACTGGTCTATCACAAACTGCTCGTAGGCACGGTAGAGAGCCTCTGACGAGAAGCAGAACTGCCCCGCGTCGCGCTTGCCATTGACCATAGCCGTCGCTTCAGCCGGTATACCGTCGGTAAATACCTTGCGCAGATTGTGTCCCCACAGTCCCCAGTCGAAGTCTACATTGCCCACACCCAGTATGGGCATCATGTCGGCATTGGTATTGGTGGGGGTGTAGATGCTGCGATGCTCGAAGGCGAAGCTGCCTTTGGCGTCGCTCTTGCAGTCGACCACTGCGGGAGGCAGGTCGGTAGAGAGGAAGCGGCCGTCATCAGCCGACGCCGAGCTCATGAACTGGTATTGCAGCCAGAGCATCGCTTCGGTAGAGCGCGCCTTGAGTCTGATTTCGTGCGGAGCCACAGCCACCTCGTAGTCGCTGTCCATGCTGTCGTTGAGGTCGACCACCAGCTGCAGCTGACTGTCGTCCTGCGCTTTTCCGGCGATGATGCAGTCACGGTCGGTAGCCCGTTTCTGGAAGTGACTCTTCAGATAGGCTGCCCATTTGGCGTCGCCAGGGTCGCCGTCGTCGGCAGCCTTGACGGCATACTCGCTGTACTGGCTGAAGGGCTTGAGCTCTGTGCCCGAGCATGCAGCCAGCAGGGTGACAGGCAGGGCGAGCATCAGCGCGCACACTGCTGTGGCCATTGTTTTAGAAGCTGATGAGAACTTGTACATCTATGTTGAACAGGTTTTTGTATCTTGTATTGACGCCGTCGATGGGACTCTCCTCGGTGCCCGTGCGGGTGTTGGTCTGGGTATAGTAGGTGAGCCATGTGCCCAGCACGCCCAGCGTGACATTGCGGTGTATGCGGTACTGACCGCCCAGACCCACCTGGGTGTTGAGTCTGCTGAAGGTGCCAGGCATCGCGTTGTCTATCATCGACGCTTCGGGCGCCGAGCCGATGCTCGCCAGTGCCTGTATGCACGACTTGCCGTCGTTGAGCATGAAGTACTTGCCCTGCAGCATCAGGTTGGCATACATCTTACTCTTCATGTTGTAGAGGTCCAGACGACCGTTGAGCCAGAAGAGGTCGATGGTCTTGCTGGCGCCGATGCCCAGGTTGAGCAGCAGATTGTGGGTGTCGTCCCAGTGGTCGAAGACCCATGCCGGCGAGTCCTCGCCCGTAGCCTGCCATCTGAACCGTTTCTCGTAGGTGTTGATGCGGCGGAAACCGGCATGCACCTCGCCTTCCCAGTCATGGGCGAAGTTGCGGGTGAGACGGGCGCTCGCCATGAGTTGGGGGAAGTACTTGTTGGCGATGCCCGCTGTAGCCGTAGCCGACCATAGGTCGTCAAACTGGTGTGTCCATTCGCCCACCAGCTGGATTCCCGTACCTCCGGGCTGCTGGTCGTCGCTTTTGGTGTCCTTGGCGGCACCCTCGCGGCCGGCGTAGTTGAAGCGCACGCCGATGGCGTCGGTCTCGTCCAGCTTGCGTGTATACTCTATCGAAGCCACAGCCGTGATTACATCTTCTTCTCCATAGCGTCCTTGCAGGTATTCAAAGTTGAGTCCATTGCGATAGCCGCGTGCTACGAGTCCGTCGAGATGGCGCCGGAACGAAGCCTCCTCGCCGTAGCCCGGACGGTAGTATTTCTGGTAGACGTAAGCTGAGTCATACTCATGCTTAGCCTCAAAGATGAGACCCTTGGTGTAGAGCAGCAGACGGTTTTCGCTGTCATACTCTATCGCCTTGTTGATGACGGCCATAGCCGAGTCGTTCTGGTGACGGTCCAGGAGCGCCATGGCCCAGTCGCTGCTGTTGGTACTGTTGGCGCGTATCAGCAGCGAGTCGCCCATATACTCTGCCACCTTGGGCAGCAGGATGTCCTGCGAGTTGGAGTACTTGCGGTCGGTGGTGTAGAGCGCAGCCTGCTTGACCACATAGAAGTTGTCATTGGGATAGCGCTCGCGGCCCAGAGCCACCCAGCGGCGGTGTTCCTTCCAGCGCTTGAGCTGGGCAGAGGTATTGACGGCATATTGCAGACCGTCTTCAGAGAGGGGACATATCTCGAGCAGGCGCAGGCTCTGCGTATAGGCTTTGCCATAGGCACCCAGCCTGATGAGGCGCTTGATGTGGGGCACGGCAGCTTCTTCGTAAGCGTTGACATACTGGGCGTGGGTGAGGGCGTCGTCTTCCTCCTCACACTTCTTGGCAATCAGTTCGAGAGCCGCCTCGGTGCGTCCGCTGCGGTTCAGGATGTCGGCATGCTTGAGGATGGTGTTGGGCGCATCGGGGAACTGCGCCTGGTAGTCGGCGAGCGCACGCTCGGCGGCAGTATAGCGGCGCAGCTCTACGTTGCAGGTCACCATGCGGTTGAAGGCAGCCTCACGCACCTCCTTGTCGGTGGAGTGCTCGGCGGCAAACTCGAGCAGGGGCAGTGCCTCGCCATAGCCGCCACTGTTCATCATCTCCATGGCACGGGCGAGACGCTCGCGCGCCAGCTCGTCAGCCACATCCTTGTTGGCGGGGTTGCGCTGGTAGAGGCGGCTCAGTAGATTTGCTGCAGCCTGGGCGTTGCCCATACGACGGTTTACGATGTATGCCTTGTAGAGCAGGTCTTCGGTGTCGCCCTTGTGCTTGCGCTCGGCGGCGATATAGGTGAGGGCGTCGTCGTAGTAGCCGCGGGTGATGGCGGTATTGAGCAGATAGTCGAGCGACTCCTGGCTCTTGGTGCGCTCATAGACCTTGCCATAGAGGATATAGGGATCGCCCTTGGCGGCAGCGCGGGCGGCGTCGGCTTGGAGCTGTCCGTAGAAGGTGCTGAGCTGTCCGCTGTGGTTGTGCTTCATGCAGCGTTCTACAAAGGCCATCGCCTCGCCATAGCGGTTGTCTTCGGCCAGGATGCCGGCTTTCTTGGTGATGAGGCGGTAGCTGCCGGGCAGATTGCTCACGCCGCGGTCGGCCACATCGATGGCTTCGCTGCGGCGGCCCTGCTGCAGGAGCAGGTTGCAGAGCATCAGATAGTGCTCTTCCTTCTTGGGGTCGTTGTTGACCAGCTGGCGCAGCGACTCTATGGCGCCGTTCTTGTCGCCCGACTTGCGGTCGGCGTTGGCGCGCTGTTCGAGGCGGTAGTTGAGGTCTTTCTTCAGCTGGGCGTCGTTGGGGTAGATATGGCAGAGGCGCTCCAGCAGACGGTCTGCCTCTACGTCGTTCTTCTGCTTGCGGTAGAGGTTGATTTTGCGGCGCCAGAGTCCTTTCCAGTAGGGGTGTATCTCGAGCAGCTCGTTGACGTAGCAGATGGCGCTCGAGTAGTTGCGTGTCTCTTCCTCGACATTGATGATGAGTTGCTTGGCCTCGACGTTGGCGTTGTTGTCACGCAGGGCGCGCACCAGATAGAAGCGGGCGTCGTCGTAGGACTTCTTGTGGTAGTAGTAGCGTCCGGCGAGCTCATTGAGTGTCGACACGTCGGGGTAGCGCTTCAGACCTTCGTCGAGCAGACGCTTGCCGCCCTCCCAGTTGCCGCGCTTGAAGGCGGCGCGCACCGTGGTGTCGTAGTAGTCGGGCAGATGGATGTCCTTGGACTTCAGTATCGACTGTGCCTGCACCTGTGCAGGGGTGAACGTGAGTGCCGAGGCTGCCATCATCAGGGTCAGCGCCATGCCGCATATCTGTGGTTTATGTATTTTCATCATCATGACTTTGGTTTTGGTTCTTTATTCGGTGGTTTGGGTGGCTATATTGATGTCGGGGCCGGGGGTGTTGTCGGCCTGGCCCTGAGCGTTGCCGCTGTTGGGATTGTTGAAGCCCTTGCGCTGCATCTCGCCCCATACGATACGCTTACCCATGATAAACTTGAGGTAGCCGCGCAGCGAGAAGAGCATGATGAAGGGGTGGTAGAAGAAGGGCTCGAGCAGGGCAGCGAGCACGAGTCGCAGATAGCTCCAGCCGCGCATGCGGGTCTGCAGATAGTCGTAATAGATGACGACAAACGAGAGCTGGAAACAGAAGATATACATCATCAGGAAGATAATCCAGGCTGTGTCCCAGTTGACGCCGCCCGTGAAGGCGAGGTAGAGGAACGTGCAGAAACCTACCAGCTCGATGACGGGAGCGATAAATTCGAAGATGAAGAGGTAGGGCATCGTGATGAGACCCAGCTGACGGTACTTCTTCTTGAACATCATGCGGTAATACTTGGCAAATGTCTGTATCAGGCCGTGTCCCCATCTCACACGCTGGCGGTACAGCATGCGCAGGTTGGACGGACCTTCCGTCCAGCAGCAGGTCTGGGGTATCTGTATCACGCGGTAGGGTTTGTCGAAGTCGCAGCAGTAGCCTATCATGCGGGTCAGCATGTCCATATCCTCTGCCAGCGAGTCGGCAGAGTATCCGCCGGCGTTGATGGCTATCTCGGTGTCAAACATACCATAGCCTCCCGATACGTTGGGCATGGCGTTGATGTTGCTCCAGCCCATCTTGCCTATCATGAACGAGCGCAGATACTCCAGTGTCTGGAAGAGAGGGATGGGCGACCAGGGTATGCGGTACTTGATGAGCTCGCCGTTGACCACCTTGCAGGCATTGGAGATGTTCATCACACCCGATACGGCTATCACGTGCTTCTCTTCGACCATAGGGCGCACACACATACGGATAGCGTTCTTGGAGAGGATGCAGTCTACGTCGGTATTGATGAAGTAGGGATAGTTGGCTACGTTCAGACCGGCGTTCACGGGGTCTGCCTTGGTACCACCGTTCTCCTTGTCCACCACGCGCAGTTTCTCATACTCCTTGCGGTTGGAGATAAACATACGCTTGAAGGGTTTGGCGATGATGCGCTGCTTGTAGAGATAGGGCACTTCGACGAGGTCAAACTCCTCAATCATCTTCTCCAGCGTGCGGTCCTTGCTACCGTCGTTGACGATGATGACCTCAAACTTGGGCCAGTCTTGCGAGAGCAGCGACTTCACGTTGTCTACGATGGTGTTTTCCTCGTTGTAGGCGGGAGCCACGATAGACACACCGGGGGTATAGGGCGAGTTGTCGAATATCTTCTTCACGTAGATGTCGCTCAGGGAGTGGCGTGAGCGGCGTGTCTCTCTGAACGACAGGGCCACCAGCATCACGTAGCTGAACATCAGCGCCATCGAGTAGAAGAAGACGAGATATCCGTAGGTGTATAATATAATCTCTTTCATCGTGCCAAATTCTTGATATAACTGTCAAACACTCTAACCTGCTTGAAGAGGAAACGGTCGTCCTTGTCGGTACACTCTCTTTCCAGGCGTTCAAACTCTTCCATGCCCTTTTCGCCATACAGGCTGAGCGACATGATGATGTTGAGCTTGGTCGACTGGACCTTGGACTCGCTCCATGCTTTCAGGAAGAAGGGGATGGCGCGGCCCGTGTTGAATGACACCAGGGCGCGGAGGATAAACAGGCGAAGATGCTCGTTCTGATGGGCGTAGGCAGCCATGAGCAGCGGCTCTGCTGATACCAGATGGGCCTTGATGATACACTCTATGGTAGCCTGACGTACCACCTGGCTCTTGTGGGCCAGGTATTTCTTCATGTTGTCGATATCCTCGGCTGTACCCCAGTAGCCCACCTCTCTGATCAGACAGGCTTGCAGCTTCTCGTTCTCACACTCGGCGATGATAGGGGGCAGCGAGGGCATCTCCTTGTTGGCTATATGGCGTGCTCTCATCAGGAAGTGTATTTCCAGAGCGTCCCATTCGCGCCACTCGTAGTTGTGCAGCTCGCTCTCCATGAAGAATCTGAAGGGATTGTAGTCGCTCAGCCACAGATAGTACATACGTGTCTCCTTGCGGATGACCTGGTTGACGGAGTTGAGCAGGCGCACCAGCACCGACTCGGGCAGGTCAATCATCATGAACTGGGAGATCTGCAGCGCGCGACGCCTGTTGGTGCGCGAGCCGAACACGAGCATACGCTCCATGAACTCTTCGATGGCGAGGGCGTCGCAGAGGGTGCGCACGTTGCGGTAGTTGTACTCGTTGTAGTAGTCCGACTTGACCTGCACCAGCAGCATGCACAACGCAAACATGTACTTGGGCTTCTTGCGGCGGGCTATGTCGCGGGTGGTGAGGCCTATGCGCTCGTCGATCTCGTTGCGGGTGAGCTTGTCCTTACTGAGTGTTATCTCGCAGAAGATGTCGTAGAAACGCTTGTAGTAGCGGTTGTAGATGCGGTTGCGTCGGCCCTCGAAATGCTTGTTGACACTGATAGAAATGGTAAAGAGGACCATCGATATACAGCAGATGAGAATCATGAAGATGCTGACACGCACCACGAAGGGATAGTTGAAGAAGCCGTTGTACCACATGGTGAGCACATAGCCCATGTAGTCGATGGGGGAGAAGTCGCGGGTGCGCATACGGTCCATGATGCTGTCTGCAAAGACTTGCGGGCAGCACAATAAGGTCATAGACAGTGTAAGCACTATTCGCTTTATTGCTCTCATTTCAGTTGTTCTCAGTTTCCTTGTTGGTTGAGGCAGTCTGTTGATACAATGCCAAGAATTTGAAATTCTGTTTATTCCGTTTATAAGCGCATCTATATTGATTTATGTTTGCGCCTATATTAATTATGTGCAAAGTTATGCGATTATTTGTAAAATCTATCCTTTCTGTCCTTTTTTTTTCATTTTTGCAGCATTTTTAGGCAAAAACCGCGGCCATCGTCGCGTTTTCTGCCATTCCAAGCAGTTGGTTTTGAGACCATTTGCACATCGTCCGCTTGCGCAAAAAGTTGCGCAACCCTTGTCTCGACGACCTGCGACATTGGCGCAAATTTGTCGCAGACATCCTCCGTCCTCTCCGGCGCATCCTCCGTCTTCTCCGTCACATCCTCCGTCTTCTTTGCTGATAGTCTTCCACTTCTTCGCCGCTTCATCCGTCTTGACCGCCATATCCTCCATCATGCCGCTGCCCCCATTCATCTTCTCCGCCGCTCCGGCTGTCTTGCTCGCCATTCTGAGCCTCCTGTCCGCCACCGCGCCAATCTTGCCCGCTACCAACTATATGTTGATTTCAGGGCATGAAATGATGATTGCAAAGCATGATTTCATTATTTCATGCCCCGAAACGACTGTTTCGCGCCTTGCAATTATCCTCAAGAGGGCTGCGGGTGCAATGGCGCTGGTGTCGGCGCAAGGCGTCGCGTACGCGGGTGTTGTAGTAATTACTATAGATAGAATATAGTTAAACATATTTAATTTCGCCGTCATCCCTCCGCATCTCCTTTCCCCTCTGCAGCTTGGCAGAGATGGCTCTGGCTGCCAGTCTTTGACTCCCGCCTGCATCTCGGGCGTGGTGGTTGGTGGCGAAAGTATAAGTATATGTAATACAATGTGATGCGCGCTGCGTAGAATGTGCGCTCTGCCAATCGTCAAGTAGCTGTGTCCGTCTTGCCGACCATCACGCTTGGCATCAAAGTCATCTCTGCGCCCGTCGCGCGTGTGTTTATGATTGTTAACAATCGTCGCGCTTGATGTGTTAATTGTTGCAAATGCCCCCAGAGCCATCTCTGCTCCTTTTCTCTATCCCTTCCGTCGTTACCTCTCCATTGCAGGACGATTAAAAAGACATTGAATGCACGCTGAAAGTCATCACGACCTTGGTGGAATTGTGTGCTGTGTACGCACACAGCGACTTCGCAGACACGATTTTGTGTTAAAAGCGAAAAAAAATTCAAGAAAATTTGCACGAAACATTGATTTTTTGTTAAATTTGCGGCCATAAAACCAACGTATGCTAAACTCGGACGCGTCCGGGGCCAGCCCAACGCAATAAAACCTCATTATAAAAAATTGAAGAATTAGCACTAAACGTCTATTCTTATATGTCTAACTTAAAATAATAATGTTCAACGCTATGAATGAAAAGCAATTGTTAAGATTGTGCTTTTCTGCAGCCTTGTGCATGGGTACTCTGAGTGTCAGTGCCGCTTCTACGGAAGCCACAGGCAGCTCCTACTCTGTACAGCAGGCTAATGTAAAGCAGGTTAGCGGACAGGTACTCGACGAGAACGGCGAGCCCATCATCGGAGCAACCGTTACACTGAAGGGAACCAAGACCGCAGTGCCAACCGACGTAGATGGTAACTTCTCATTGAAGGCTCCAGCAGGTAGTAAACTTGTCATTACCTATCTGGGTTACTCCACAGTGGAAGTCAATGCCGGCGAAGGCATCAAAGTAACCATGAAGCCCGATACCGAGGTGCTGAATGAAGTTGTGGTAACAGCTCTGGGTATCAAGAAAGAAGCCAAATCACTTTCGTACAACGTACAGCAGCTTGGCGGAGATGCTGTAACAAAAGTACAGGATGCCAACTTCGTAAACTCACTCAATGGTAAGGTTGCCGGTGTGCAGTTCTCGCAGAGTTCTGCCGGTGCCGGTTCTGCCACCCGTGTCGTTATGCGTGGTATCAAGTCTATCAATGGTAACAACGGTGCCCTCTACGTAATCGACGGTGTGCCAATGCCCAACCTCCAGAGCTCACAGGAAAACACCATGTACGGCGGTGCCGGTTCTACTGGTGACTCTGCAGCTGACATCAACCCCAACGACATCGAGAGCATCTCTGTGCTGAGCGGTCCTTCTGCCGCAGCCCTCTATGGTTCGGATGCTTCCAATGGTGTAATCCTTATTACTACCAAGAAGGGTCAGAAGGGTCGTCTGGATGTAACCTATAGCGGTAGCTTCCAGTTCTCTCGTCCTTTTGTTACCCACAAGTTCCAGAACACCTACGGTACTTCTGCCGTCGGCTCGTTCGACAGCTGGGGCAGCAAGCTCGCCACTCCGTCAAGCTATGACCCCAACGATTTCTTCCAGACGGGTACCAATATCTCTAACAACGTATCTATCTCTACTGGTAGCGACAAGAACCAGACCTATCTCTCAATGGGTGCCACCAACTCTACAGGTCTTATCCACAACAACGACTTCGACCGCTACAACCTCAACTTCCGCAACACCGCCAAGTTCTGCGATGACAAGTTGACTCTGGACTTCAACTATACACTGTCCAATATCCGCGAGCAGAATATGATTACTCAGGGTCAGTACCACAACCCTCTCTACACTCTGTATCTCTTCCCCGCTGGTGGTGACTGGCAGGGCATGCAGTACTACAGCCGCCACGACCTGTCTCGCAACCTCGAGACCCAGTACTGGCCTTGGCTCGACCAGGGAGACCTGATGGAGAACCCTTACTGGATTGCCGAAAAGGAAAAGTTTGTGAACCACAAGGTGCGCAACATGATTACCGCATCGCTCAAGTGGGATGTCACCAGCTGGCTCTCTCTCACCGGCCGTGTGAAATATGATGTAAGCAACAACCGTTATGAGCAGAAGTTCAACGCCGGTACCAAACTGCAGTTCGCTTCTGACGCCGGTTACTACGCTCTGCGCAACCAGACCGCCAGCCAGCTCTACGCTGAGGCTTTTGCCACCATCAATAAATATTGGAACGACAACGAGTGGAGCCTTACCGGTGTGGTAGGTACCAACTATGACCGTCGCGACACCAAGGAAGAGAGCGCTTCTGGTAACCTCGCTACTGTTCCCAATAAGTTTACTCTCAACAATATCGACCCCTCTGACCCTAAGTTCAGAATGAACCAGACCTACAATGAGCGTCGTATCAAGCAGGCCGTTTACGGCAGCGCTCAGCTGGGTTACAAGAGCATGGCCTATCTCGACGTTACCGCCCGCAACGACTGGTCGTCAGCCCTCGCTCCTTTCAACAAGTCATACTTCTACTGGTCTGCCGGTATCTCTGGCATCTGGACCGATATCTTCCCCGTTATCAAGAGCAACAAGTGGCTCAACTATCTGAAGACTCGTCTCTCTTATTCAGAGGTTGGTAATGACCCATCTGACCCCTACCTGACCACCACTACTTATAGTATTGCTGCCAGCGGTCCTAACCTGACCACCTCTAAGAAGAACCCCAACCTCAAGGCTGAGCTTACCAAGTCTTGGGAGGCTGGTTTCGACTTCGTGCTGTTCCAGAACAAGCTCAAGGTCAATGCCACTCTCTACAAGTCTCGTACCTACAACCAGTTCTTCAACATCCAGCTTGACCCATCATCTGGTTACACCAACATGTGGGTAAACGGTGGTACTGTAGATAACAAGGGTATCGAGCTCTCTGCCCGTTTCAACCAGCCTCTTGGCCCTGTAAACTGGGAAACCTACTTGACTTGGACGCTCAACCGCAATGAGGTCAAGGAGGTAAGCGCTGAATACACCGACCCCGCTACTGGCGAGAAATATTCTATGAAGGACGCCATGAACCTGGGTGGTTTCAACGGTACTCGCAATACCATCGTCAAGGGTGGTAACTTGACCGACATCTATGTACGTACACTGGCTACCGGTGAGCACGGCGAAATCGTCGTAGACCCACAGGACAAGTCTATCAAGATTGACGCCAACAAGTATGTCAACGCCGGCCACGCCACTCCTAACTACAACCTCTCTTGGGGCAACAGCTTCAGCTGGAAGGGACTTAGCCTCGGCTTCCTGTTCAACTACCGTCAGGGTGGTGTAGTAGTGTCTCTGACCGAGTCACTGATGGATGCCTACGGTTCATCCAAGACCAGCGCCGACGCTCGTGATGCTGGCGGTCTCGTTATCAACGGTATCGGCGGTTACAACCCACAGACCTACTATCAGACTGTGGCAAGTACCACTACCACCATCGCTTCACAGTATATCTACAGTGCTACCAACCTGCGCCTGCAGGAACTGAGCCTCGGCTACGACGTGCCTATCACCAAGTATGTGAAGTTTGTCAAGGGTCTGAACCTCTCGTTTGTAGCCCACAACCTGTGGATGATTTACTGCAAGGCTCCCTTCGATCCTGAACTGACTGCCTACAGCGGCACTTACAACCAGGGTATTGACTTCTTCATGCAGCCAAGCTCTCGCAACTTGGGCTTCTCAGTAAAGGTTAAATTCTAAACTTAAAGGAGACAATCAATTATGAAATCATTATTAAAATATACATTGCTTGGTGTGCTGGCTCTCGGTGCTACGGGCTGTAC
>ERZ1023862.10-NODE-10-length-48724-cov-35.437198_pt1 | contig 48724 bp, 80 predicted proteins | sample MGYA00380388_ERZ1023862 | MGnify/ENA primary metagenome ERZ1023862 (study PRJEB33179, sample SAMN07449007) | human gut metagenome | biome: Human-gut; feature: Human associated habitat; material: Faeces | host: Homo sapiens | place: India: Bhopal | collected... | reverse complement strand
TGGCTGACGAGGATTACAGGACGGCAACGATATATCAGACACGCATAGCGCTGTACAATATGCTTGACTATGCATATCAAAGTGAGATTATCCCCAAAAATCCGTGCAACCGCATGGTGAAATCCGACATTGGTAAGGAGTCCTCAAAGAAAGAAGCGTTGACGATTGAAAATCAGAAAAAATTCTGTGAAGCTATCAAAGGTACATCATATGAGTATCAATACAGATTTGCCTTGCAGACCGGATTAAGGACAGGCGAGCTTGTGGGGCTTAAATGGGAAGATGTAGACTTTAAAGCCAAAACAGTCAAAATCGTCAGGAGCTTAGAGTACAGGCATTCAACAGGTGAATGGAGAGAGGGACCACCTAAGAGCAAATCAGGATACAGGACAATTCCACTCACCGATGAAGCTGTGTCACTATTGAAATTGCAGAAAGCCAAAAATGCTTCATTCAAATTTATTGACATTCAGTGGAGAGACAGAGTGTTTTTGTGCAAGACCGGGGCACCTGTGAAAAACAGCACATATGATACCGGAATTTACAAAGCGTGTGATAGGGCAAAGATACCAAGATTTTCAATGCACGTATTAAGACACACATTCGCAACAAGATGTATTGAAGCCGGTATGACACCCAAAACCTTGCAGACGATACTAGGACACTCGAACATAGGTATCACGATGAACCTTTACGTTCATACGACAGACGAGCAAAAGAACTTAGAAATGGACAGAGTAGCAGAAGCACTCAAAGTAATATAAAATAATCAAAAATATAGTATAACCGGTTAAATTGGTACAGAATTGGTACATAAATCAAAAATAGAAAGGCAAAAATCCCATAAACAATGGATTTTTGAATAGGTAAAATCAAAAATGAAATTAGGCATCGTTGCTACGAGGGGTATTTAACATAGTTCATTATATCCTCATAAACCGCAACATACCTTAATTTTACGATGTTTCACATGAAATCTTATTTTTATATAATTCGTTATATATTCACATAAATAAACAAAAAATGGTACACTATTGGTACATGAATGGTACATGGAAAAACCTTATGCATGGCAATAATTAGAGAAGAACATGGAAATGCTCTTCTCTTTTTTTATGCCACAATTTAGGCATAAGGAGATGATGTTATGTTTGACGATGAAGTAAGAGAACAGATATTTGCTAAAAGCGAGTTACAGAAAATCGACCTAATGACATTATCCCTTGTCATTAAAACAATCGAAGAGGTCTTGGAGGAAAGAGAGAATGAACATGCCGTATCAGCAACCAATGATGAATTATACACCTAATTATGGAGCATATCAGTATAACCCAATGGCAAGCTATCAGAGATACCAACAGCCTGAGCCGACACAAGGCATAAGTGGCAGAGTAGTACAGGCAGTTGAGACTATTAATCCCAACGAGGTGCCAATGGATGGCAGTGTAGCATTTTTTCCAAAACAGGATTTAACAGAGATATATGCCAAGAGCTGGAATGCTGACGGAACAATACGCACATTGACTTTTAAGCCGGTTTTGAACGATAAGACAGACATTTTATCGACTGACACGGAAAAGCTTGAATTTGACCTATCAGAGAAAGCCACAGAGGGTATTATGGCAAAGCTCAACGAACTGTCAGAGAAAATTGAGCAATTATCTTTAGGAGCGCAAAGAAAAACTTCACGAGTGCAAAGCAAGGAGAGTGAAAAAGCATGAATGTAATGGGAATAATGCAACAGATAATGAGCAATAATCGTGTAATGGGAAATCCAATGATTCAGAATGCAATGAGCATGGCTCAAAGCGGAAACAGCAAGGGAATTGAGCAAATGGCAAGAAACCTATGCAAGGAAAAAGGCATTAATCCTGACGATGTAATGAAGCAGATTAGAGGCAATTTTGGGATATAGCATATGAGAGAACGTGCGCACGGCTCTTTATGAAATAAATTTTGGAGGTAAAACAGATGTTCAACACAGGAAATTGTCCAAGCGTACCTATCGTGGCGAATTTGGACGGAAACAACGGAAATAACTGGAATGACGGCTCATGGCTTTGGTTCCTTATCGTAGTATTTGCGATATTCGGAGGCTGGGGCAACGGCTTTGGCGGTTTCGGTGGCACTAATGGTGGTGTCGGCAGTGAAATTCAGAGAGGTTTTGACAATCAGGCGGTTATCTCAAAACTTGATGGTATATCAAACGGCTTATGTGACGGCTTTTATGCCATGAACAACAGTATGCTCACAGGCTTTAATGGTATTAACACAAATATCATGCAGACAGGTTACGGCATACAACAGGCGGTAAACGCTGATACAGTTGCCAATATGCAGAATACCAATGCTTTACAGGCACAGCTTGCTAACTGCTGCTGCGAGACAAGAGAAGCCATCCAAGGTGTAAACTACAACATGGCAACTAACACTTGCGCTTTGCAGAACACAATGAACAATAATACAAGAGATATTATTGACAGCCAACAGGCGGGAACGAGGGCTATTCTTGATTATCTCTGCAATGAAAAAATTTCTAGCTTACAGGCAGAAAACAACGACCTTCGCAGAGCAGCTTCACAGGATCGTCAGAGTGCATTACTTACAACTCAGATGGCAGCTCAGACACAGCAGATTATCAACGCTGTAAATCCGGCACCAATCCCGGCATACACAGTACCTAACCCAAATGCTTATGCATATGGCTGTGGTTGCAATGTCGGCTGTAATTGCTAAAACTGAATAATTGAGTATCTTAATTGAGTTAACTCGATTATGTCTGCTAAGCAGTATTACTTGATGTTACCGACACAAATGTCGGGAAGATAAAGGGCAGACTATAATGTTTGCCCTTATTTTGTGAAAGAGAGGTAAAAATAATGGAAATAACAGGAATTGCATTACAGACTGTTTCAGCCGGAGAAGATGTGGCATTTACAGAGACAGCCGTAAACGGAACAAAATGCATCGTACACAGAACTGGAAGCGGAATTATCAAGTTAAGAGGTATTACAAATCAGTGCAAAGCTAGATTTTTAGTATCTTATAGTGGAAACATTCAGATACCTACAGGCGGTACAGTTGAAGCTATTTCACTTGCCATTGCAGTAGACGGAGAGCCTTTACAGTCAACAAGAATGGTCGTTACACCTGCCGCAGTAGAGAATTTATTTAACGTCTCTGCGCAAGCCTACGTGGATGTACCTTGTGGCTGTTGCAGTACAGTAGCGGTGCAGAATACATCAACACAGGCTATTGAGGTGCAGAATAGTAATTTAATTGCTGTTCGTGAAGCGTAGGGGGTGAGAGTATGCACATTGAAAGAATGCACAAAATGCAAGAGTGTCTTACAGAGAAAGCTGTCAGCGAGTTTGAAAAGGGCATTGAAAATGTTGACACTTCTGAAATGGGTGAGGTCGTGGATATGATAAAAGACCTTGCAGAAGCTGAGTATCATTCAATAATTTCCAAGGCTATGAAAAAGGCTGATGAAGAGGAAGAAGAGTACGACAAAGAACTCCTAAAAAGCCTTAAGGCAGAATATGGCGAAGAAAGTGGTAGAAGATATTACGACCAATATCGCTATGCAAATGGCAGATTTGCCCCTAAAGGCCGTGGAACACGCAGAGGATATGAAGAACCACCATATTATCACATGCCGGTAAACTACAACGACATGGAGTATATGCGTGACATGGATAAGAGCCGAGGTAAGATGTACTACTCTGAACCGATTGCACCACATGTGAGTGAAAGCAATTATGACAGAGCAAAGAGACATTATACCGAGACAAAGGAAATGCACAAAGGAGCTTCAACAGAGGATAAAGAGCATAAAATGAAAGCCCTTGACATGTATATCCGTGAATTGAGCGGAGATATATCGGAGCTTTTAAATGACATGACACCTGATGAACGTAACCTTTTGCGCACGAAGATGAGCAATCTTGCGTCAAAACTGTAATTATTAAGGCTATGGGTAGTAATGCTCATAGCCATTTTTAGAGGGTATAAGTATGGATATAAGAGTTAATGATACATTGTGGCACATACAATTCAAAAAGCCCACATCAAGCGAATTAAGACGATCAGACGGCACAATAAGCCTAGGAGTGACTGACAACACAACTAAGACAGTGACAATAGCTGATAATGTGTCTGATTACATGGCCGACAAAATACTATGTCACGAGCTAGTGCATGTGTACTCATTCTCATACGGCTGTGACATTGACATAGAAACAGAGGAAATAATCGCAGACTTTATGAGCTTGTACGGACGGAATATTGTATACACGGCTGACAAAATATTTAATTTATTGGAGCAGAAATATGGATAAAATAGACAGACTATTAGAATACATACACCAGACTAATCCGGAAATGACACGGCAGAAATTGATTGAAGAACTAGGAGAGAGTGACTACAGCGCTAAGAGCATTTATTTTTTAGCAATTCAAAATTCCTAAAAATTTTGTCAAGAATTTTTGATACCCCCCGTACCTTTGAGTTTTTCGATTTCAAAAATCCGTTTGAGAAATTTTGCAAAAACTTGTCGAGAACTTGCAAAGAACTCGCACCACACTTTAATTGAGTGAAGCTTTCTGAAAATTCAAACATTTTCCGTGACTTGGTGCGCCTGACTCGCAACAACTTGCATCCAGTACAGTTTGCCACGGCTTGACGGCTTACAATGCTATAATTATATTTTTAGGCATTGTAAACGGCTCATTTTACGGCTTATTTTAGCACGCTCGATAAAATCCACGTTAGCGCGCTCAAAAACCCTTAAAGAGTCAAATACACGGCTTTAAATGTGTATATCATAAAATCATAGAATATTTTTGTTAATTTGTCAATGTACGACAGCGCCCGGACTTATAGCCGGGTAGCTCGCGACAACTCCAACGGCTGCACACTTGATTTAAGCACGACAAAAAGGGATACAAAATATCCCTAGTGGTAACGCGTGATATATTTCCCGGCTTGATAGTCACAAAATAATGTGACCGGGTGAACATGCGCGCACTTTTCTACGACTTGCAACCATTCACCGCTCCTTTGAACTGTTATTTTTAGCTCGTGTGACTCCATCCACTCTATACAATCATACTTGATATAATCAAAGTCGCTTATTTTTGGTATCTCATAGCCTAGCGCCTGAACGCGCTTATATATTTCTTTTTTGCCTAGGTACTCATATTTTGGCATAGTCTCACCCCCTAACTATAACAAGCCTTAATTATTGGGCTTATATAGTTTTCATGCTGCAGATAATTAATAAAAGCCGCCCGCCGGTATTCCTTGCCACTAATGAGCGTCAAAACATCGTCACACGTGCCCGACTCTGCGGCGGCTCTAAAAATGTCTGTTATCGCTTTACGTGTGGCTCGCTCGCTTGCTTGATATTCCGGCGCGCTTTGATATTTGCCGTTGTAGCGTGCTTTTATTTCACGTTCTACAGCGTCAAGGCTGTTTAGCTCGTTACTCATCCGTCAACCCTCTTTTCTATTCGTGCATGGTTTATAAGTTGCCTTTTGACCTTTTCGCGGTTCATACGTGCGTTAATCTGTTGTTATAGGTGCAATAACGCAAATCGCCTACAAAGGGCGCACAATTATTTTTTCAGGCATTGCACCTCTTGAGCCTGATATAAATATAAGGGCATTTATAAAACCCATTGACGCGATTATTTACCGGACGCGCGGACGGAGTGCAATATATACAGCCGTAAAGCCGTATAAAAGCACCAATAAAAAATATTGAATTGATTAATATAAAGCCTGAAAAGCCTTATATATAAAGCTAATAGCCGGAATCGAACCGGCTAGAATACTCCATGTTAATTTGTATCGCTATTAGCTCGCGAGTTTATAATAATTCGCGTTGTATATCCTCTTATTCTGCTAATTTATCAATCATAATTCTTACTATTTCTAATGCTAAAATTTGGCATCCTTCTTTTGACAATATTGGATTTTGAACCCCAAATCTTTGCTCGCTCGTTAATACTGACGCGTTGTTAATTTTAGTTCTGCTGTTCATTTCGTCCCAAAGTCGCTTTTGCTCTGCATAATATTCCTCTGTTAATGGTTCATCGTATTTCATTTTGTCCACCTCTCTAATAAAAAAATAAAAATAATCCGCCATACCCAATTACAAGGCACGATATAAAAAGGCTTAAAGCCTTTAAAAGCTCTTTTAAATCGTCCATAGTTGTACCCCCTTAACAATAACAAAAATCACCTTGTAGCCCGGTTGTAATAATCATTTTCCCATCTTTACGGCGGTAAACTACACCGCAGCCGCCATCACTTAAAGACCATACAAGCCAGCCCGCCGGAGTTACTTTTTCATGCTTCTTATAATCATAAAAAGCATAATGCGGTTTTATTCCGCTTTTTTCCTGTTCAAGTGCATTGCTTATAATTTCATCGTCCGTTAATAGTAACGCTTTTCCGTTTTTCTGTCGTCCGCAATATCTCATATATTTACACCTCTTTATATTTTCCCGGGGAATCAAACCATGGAAACCGTAGCCGCTTGCCTATGCGTATATTGTCCCTGTGTTTTTAAATCTCCACATAGCAACCGCTAAATCTTGGGCGCTACTGATCCAATAAGTAGGCTTATATGTGTATTTATCACTTTTTTCTTTTTCAAATTCCGCAAGAGTCCACTGCACACCCTCGTAGTGTGTAATATGTACAGTTTTTTCTTTATTGTCGGCGATTGTGTGACCGCTATACTTTTCTTTGTTCGATAATACCATTTCGGCAATCGGCAGAAGTGCTTGCACTGCTTCTTTGAAAATTCCATATTCATACTGACAATGAACATATACGTTACATCCTGCGAGGATTTCTTGGCTATGTTCGTCGTATTCAACTTCCGAGAATTTTTTTACTATGTTTTCAACTTCCGAAAGCCTAACAAGTGGGTTTTTAACTGTAATATTTACTGATGTATCATACAAAGCCGCTCGAACCCTTACGGACACGTCTTTACTAGTGTATCCGTTTTCTTTTAATGTTTTTCTGATCAACTGTGACAATTCTTTATTGCTCATCGTGTAGTAACTCATATTAGCTATCCTTTCTTATCCTGCGGTCTGCCATCATCAGAGCCGGGAGACCATCCCACGGCTGACGCTCCGATTTTGGAGCGTTTCGGCTATGCTATTCTAACAACTGCATTTTTAATATTTGAGAAGTGGAAAAGTTCCCCGGTTTCAATATTTTCAAATATTACAGATGGCGCAAAGGTTTCAAATGGTGCAAACACATCACCCTTGCAGGTGTATGGGCTTTTTTCTGTGTTCCAATCGATTCCAAGTTTTCCGGCTTTTTCGTACACACGAAAAACCTTGCCATAGTTTCTGGTTTGTATCTCCTTATTGTGCAAATCGTATAAATGTACTTTGATTGTATCGTTTGTTTTCATATTTAGACCCTCTTTCTTATCTGTTTACTATTTCGTAAATCTGCGCCAATTTACAATATTCTTCACATTCTTTTTGTTTTGGGCACTTGGAGCAATCATTTTCGTGAGTGCCGCAAACTTTTGTTAATTCATTTTCTAACTCTTTGATTCTTTCCATATAAAAGCACCTCCATATTTAATAAAATGTTATTTTGTTCATTGTCTTTCGACTTGACATTATAATATCACTGCATTTATGTAATGTCAATACATAAATTAAAAAATATTGCAATAAAATTTAATTACATTAATGTAATAATAAAATCAATAATAAATGCATTAATGCATATAATAAGAAATAGCTATTATTATTTATATTATGTAATGGATTATTATTGACATAATAATTTAATTATTATATATTTATGTATAGCAATATTATTTATAGTATTATTGCCAGTGATTATTGATATTATTAATTTATATAATGAGGTGTAAAAAATGGATGAGAAAAAAATAATTGAAAACTATAAGAAGCGCATACAGAAGCAGAACGACAGAATAAGAGAGAGTTACGACAGAATAAGCGTTACTTTGCCAAAGGGCACAAAAGACCGAATACAGGCACAAGGGCTGACAATTAATGGCTTTGTAAATCAATTAGTATTGGATAAGCTGGACGAGCTGGAAAATAATAACAACGAGTGTCCATTTTAGAATTTAAAGTCGGTTTTTGTGACCGGCTTTTTTATATAATATAATTAATATATATGTGTGTGATATGGTATATATTAATCAATACAGTAATTGTTATATATCCAATAATTCAATATATTGACAAAATAAGTATATTTGATTATTATTATTTTAATTAAATCAATAAGCGAATGCCGGATTGCTCGTATTGCTTGGAATTATTCCAAGCGGTGCGGGCTTTTTTATTTTATGATTTTGAGGTGCTGAGATGGAAAAAATTAAAGGAAATATAACTAAACATTTAATTGCTGATTTTGGCACTTTTCAGCTCTATCGCGAGGACTTCGAGAGGGCTATAGATCAGGCTTGTCAGGAATTGCAAATTGAGGACTTGAAAAGCGAGGGTCAAAGGCCATGGAAAGCTGTTTGTAAAAGAGTCGGAGAGATTATATTTAATGATAACAGTATATTAAAAGATAAACAGTTATATGATAATACATGTATGTTAACTAACTACAATAGATATAATTATAGTGTATTAAATAATATATGTGATGAATATATATATATTAGCGATGTATATAATAAACTATGTAGTACTGTAGCATTTAGCAATTGGTGTAATATTGATTGTGGCGTTATAGATAATTGGAGATTGAATAAAGAGTCAAGCCCTAAAAGTTATGAGATTTGGCAAAAATTGCAAGGAATCCGTAAAGATTGTATCAAGGATAGGGCATACGACAATAAATCCCCTGTCGGTGCTATGTTCGTTGGTAATAATGAATTTGGTATGAATCAACCGGGAATTGGCTACGAAGCTACACAAGCGAGAGCGTTAACGGCCAATGAATTACCACAGTTAGGCGCTTCAAATAGTCAGAATATTAAAGCATTATCAGGTGACAGCGTGGTTGATAATGCCAAGTAATTGTATATACAACAGATACAATTCTAATCCCTTGATTTACAAGGCTTTGCGGACTATTGAATTATTACAACTATGCACAAAACAGTTGTTTAGCGAAGAGTTGAAAGCATAGAAGTTAATTGTATATGCAATAGATACAATTTAAAATGCTTGATGGTTGAGAGCTGAACGGCGTGCGCATTGGGTGCCCTGGGGGTCTACATGAAAAGCGACAAACCGCCCCACTTAGCCCCCAAAATATCCGCCAAGACAAAAAGGCTTTTATTCTTACCTTAATCGCACCAAGCAGTATTTATTATTATAACATAAGTTATATATTAATTAAACAACATACACAATAATAATATATATACATACAATTATGATTAAATATTAGTTATATATAATATATAACAGTGAAGGAGCTAACAGAGATGAAATTAACAGGATTTGAGTCTAACAAAATTAATTCCGAAATGGTAAATCACCCTAGCCACTACAATCTGCCTGACCGAAAAGAATGCATTGATGAAATGATTGACATTTACGGACTTAAGGACGTAGCTAAATGGTGTGAGATTACCGCATACAAATATAAATATCGTGCCGGACACAAAGGTTCTGTGGCTGAGGATATGAGTAAGGCTGCATGGTACACAATTAAGGCTCATGAGCTTAAATCTAAGCGTAGACGGGAGACTTTCGGCAAGTTTGTTGATAAATTCATACCAATGTTTTTTAAGGGCCTGTATGCATGGATAATTTTATTCTGTTTGCTTTATGGAATACTCTTTTCTGATAAATACTCAATGGTTGTTTCGATAGTGTTTTTAGCTCTTGCGTGCATAACTGAGTCGGTATGGGAAGAAAAAGAAGATGATTAGATTTTGAGGCGTAAATCATGTTTGTACTAAAAATTGCAACAACAGTATGGCTGGCATTAACCGCATTTGGAACGTCAAGTACCATGTTAGACGAAAAAGAGACAGTTAGCTCGAGACTTCTCGGTGCTGCGGTAATGCTCGGTCAAATACTTGCCATAGCATTCATGTGGCAATAAATATAGGGCATTCGCCAAGCGGTAAGGCACGGGATTTTGATTCCCGCATTCGTTGGTTCAAATCCAACATGCCCTGTTCGGGGGTTACTTGGTTCCCCCGACATTGGACTTAGTAGTTCCTTTCACCCTCATAGCGGAAAGCTGTTAAGAGCCGTCACAAGGCTCGTGAGGGTTTAATCGTGTATAATCCCACAATGCACGAGCGTGAAAGCCAACCTGTCGCAAAGACATCTGTAATAGGCAGAGTAGACATATATACCCCCTTTAATTAATTGTTAAACTAGGGCAACTCAAATCATATGAGTCTTAGGTGAGGTGCAATTCCTCACATGCCCTTTGCTGTAGGTTTCGCTAGTTCTTTTCCTACAGCACATACAAATTATATCTCCGGAGGGTGTTGCCACTCCTTAGACTTCACCCTCATTATTGGCATGTAGCTCAGTGGTAGAGCAGTCAGCTATTAGCTGATTTGTCGTGGGTTCGATTCCCAACCTTGCCGATTTAGTAGTGTTAGTAGCACTACGTAGCCTTGAAGTACAAAAGGCTATTCGTGGTGACAATCAGTGTTGCCACGGCGCGTGCCGATATGGGATAAAAGTATTCCAATAGCTTGCTAAGCTATCCAACAGAAATGTTGTTCGTGTTCGAGTCACGATGTCGGCGCTAGTCGGGGGACACCGACTATTGATGTGTATACAAAAGGGTAAGTAGCGAATGGTCAGGAGACAGGCATATGGATTAAAAACATTTGGGTTATGCCTATGGGTTCGATTCCCTCCAACGTAAAGAGTGCACGCTTTATGTGTGGTTCAAATCCACACCGCATCAATTACAACAAACTAGCTTGACGAAGCGAAAAGCACTTCCGCTGTGCCTGTTTGTTGTTTTATCAATCAAGCGGAGTATGTATCACAGGCATACATAAATAATATCAAGCGGAGGTATTCGATTATGGCAACAATTAGAGTGCATAAAACAAAAAATTACACAGTTATGAGTAATACTCATTTAAGGGATAAGAGCTTAAGTCTGAAAGCAAAAGGATTATTATCCGTAATGCTTTCATTGCCCGATGATTGGGATTATTCAATAGCTGGGTTAGTTGCAATAAGCAGAGAGAATGAAACGGCTGTTAAATCGGCTTTAAATGAATTAAAAGATAATAATTATGTTGTGGTTACTAAGGAAAACCCAACAAAAAGCAATGGTGGAAGAATAAAGTACACTTACGAGGTTTACGAAGAACCATATAAACAGAAAATAGAAAAACAAGACACAGAAAATCTAGGGGTTGAACGTCAACAGGTAGAAATCCACGGACAATTAAATACTAATGGATTAAGTACTAATGAATTAAATACTAATAAACAAAGTACTGAAAGATTAAATACTGATAAGGTACATACATCAACTAACATTGATGGAGAGGTACATACGTCTGTTTCCGAGAAACAGACGGCAAGAGTCACCCGACAGGATATGCAAGCAAAGAAAGAAGATATGCTTAATAGATTCTCTGAAATCTGCGACAACAGTATTGAAAACAAGACAGTCGGAGAAGTAGTCAAAAATGCATTTTGCAGATACATGAACCTGTACGAAATATATTTTTGCAAGGTTCATCCAATCTTGACCGATAAGACTCTGACTAATGTGTGCCTGTCGCTTTCTAATGTGACCGATACAGAGCATAATCACTTTGAGGGTACAGATGTTTACCTAACGGACGGAACAGGGCTCACTGGGCTTGATAGAATGGTTAATGAGCATTTCAGACGAACACATAGAGGACAGACTAACTACTCGATAACACATTTTGCTAAAAGCGACTATCTGCTACAGTTGGCACAAGGCATTATAGAATACTAAACGGAGGTATAAATATGGCAAAGGGAGTTAAGACACGAAATATCGACTCATTCCGAGAGGGATTGATGGAATACGCATATGGCAGATGTTCACAGGCACAAGCAGCAAAGATAGCTGGTATGAGCGTACCGACATTTAGGAAGTACGCAAATATGCATTTTTTAGGTATTCCATTCCCCGATACACTTTTTAAGGCAAAGGAAGGGTGAGAAGCATGTGTGAATTTTGTTGCAAAATAGGAAAATTGGAAAAAATCAAGCAAGGAGCTTTTAGAGGCGGATATTATCCCGAAAAAAAGAAACACAAATTGTTGAATTTGAAAATGCATTTCATTTATTCGTAGGATGTAGCGACCCCTTTATGGCTGGAATTGAAATCGAAGATATAAAGTTTTGTCCTATCTGCGGTAGAAAGTTGGTGTAGTAATGGCGGAACCTTTAAGTAAATTAGCAGAAAAATGTAAAAGTTGCCCTAAATCTGAAAAATGCGACCATAAAAGAATGGAATTATGCGCTTTAGCGGATTTGCCACCACAAAATCGTGCAAGTGCTACGCAAGGCATTTTGATGGACAATATGTCACCTATATTGAGGGAAGAAATAAAAAGTCCTTTAAGCCCATTCAAATACAAAGACGAATTGGAAAAAGCACTAAATGATTTTTATTTTGGAAATATGTTTATGTATGGTGCTTAGAAAGTTGGTGGAAGAATGAAAGAAACTATTTTATATATTTCAAAATCAGAACAGGATATACAAAGCTTTCTGAAATATCTTCAATCAAAGCTAAAAGCAGAGCAAAGGGAATGCGCCCTAGATGAAAAACATAGTATTTTAAAAGTACCAAAATATTACGATATTGTCGGGAAGAGTATTCATGGGAACATGATTGGTACAGGCTATGGATATTGCAAATATTATTGCTTTTCAGAAGCGTATAACAAAGATAAGTATAGCAATATAGAAAAAGAAAGACTCAAAGAAATCCTTATGCACACAAGAGAGGGTGCGGAGAGAATATCGGGACTTGATATTTTATGTATGCTAGGGTTGGTTTAAAAGGCGGTGGAAAAATGAGCAATATACATAAATTCAAAGTAGAAGCAATAGAAGGACACAGGGAATGTGCTAAAGTCACGATTGATGGCGAACAGTGCTTATGCAGTTCGTATAAAATAGAACATTACGCCGGGAGCCTTCCGAGGGTTGACATAAACCTTATTGCCGACGTGCAATATGAGCAAGATGCAGAAATCAACATTGTAAACTTGCATCTAATGGCTTCACTGATGGACAAGAAAACATTCAAGGAATTTTGCAGAGTTTGGGAGGAAATTCACGATGAAGCATAGCAAAGAATGGCGCACTTGCGACAGGTGCGGTAGAGAGATAATACGATACAATGAAAAATATGCATATGTCAAAACAAGAGAAGTAGAACCTCTTTACGAAAAAAGCATATGTACAGCCGAAGATTTAGCAAAGGAAGTGTTTCCAATGGCTATATGGCGAGATGATGTACAATACGATTTATGCCCCAAGTGCAGGAAAGAGTTCAAGAGGTTTATGAGAAATGGAGCATGAAAGAAAATGGCGCACTTGCGACAGGTGCGGTGTGGAAATTGAGTACAACTATAGTGCTGTTGCAAATATTGAGGTAGAAAAGCAATCATACAGCCTTGGTATCTGCGGAGTTATTTATAAGAGAAAAACGCAAAGAGAAAGCAAAAGTTTTGAATTATGTCCTAAGTGTAGGAGAGATTTTGAAAGGTTTATGAGGAATGAACAACATTGACAATCCTTTATCAGAGTATCAACCGCCATCTAAAGAAGCATTGAGAAATTTTGACATAGACATTTCAAGAGAAGCAGTGGAAAAATATGCTTTGGAAAAGTTTGGCAGACTGCCACAAAGCCGTATTGAAGTGAATTCTGCTAGGGATTCTAAAATAGTTGAAGAAACAAAGAGATTTATAAGGAATGAAAATAATAAATTGTAAAGGAGAAAATAAATGATGAATTTTGGACAGGCAATTGAAGCATTAAAAAATGGTAAGAAAGTAGCAAGAAAAGGTTGGAACGGCAAGGGAATGTTTGTGTATTATGTTCCGGCCGGCAATTTTAAGTCTTATACAGAAATTGGGAAATCCATTGCAGATAAAGACGATTTAGTACATTACAATCCGTATTTTGCTATCAAAAATGTTAATAGCACTGTTTCTACATGGGTTCCGTCAATTAATGATTGTTTAGCAGAAGATTGGTATGTAGTCGAGTAACATATGGGAGCGTGTTTGAACTATGAGCATGGCAGAAGTAATTAAATCAATAGAGCGTGAAGCATTTAGAGAAGCACAATCGCACAAAATAGGCGGTTTAAATGGCGAGCCTATAGATTGTTCCACTTTAAAAGATGAACCTGATATTGAGGCAGATGACGAGGCAGACAGGCAAGCGTTAAGAGATTGCTTTAAGGGGCGATAATTGATGGAATTTCAGTACAGAAAAATGGTACAGGAGATAGCTGACGAAGCATTAGACAATGTTACAATCAACAATATTCCGTTTCGTGAATGGATTGATAATGTGAATAATGCTTATACAAATAAAAAATGCAATCTGACTTCTTGCCGATACAATACAGATGGCAAGTGCACCAATGACGAAAAGAGAGAAGAATGTGTCGAAGTTTCAAGAAAGGTGTTATGCATAAATGAAGAAAACAAGAAGTAAAATAATCATTAAAACAAGAGCTGGCGGTTACACAAAGATTTATGCCAATGGAAAATGGCAAAAGAAAGTGTGCGTCATTGATTATCACGCAGAATGTAGTAACAAAGGTGGTATAAAGATTACTTGCGAATTTGATAGACTGAAAACTGATAAAAATGGTTCAGTTATCTACGATGAAGTCGAAAAAGATTTTGCAAAAGAACACATAGTTGAAAGAATTTAAGGAGCAAAGTTATGAAAATAACAGAAATGAATAACTGCATTGAAGAAATGCGTAAATGTTACAAGTTTGAGGATGATAAAACCGAAATAAGGCTTGGCAGCATACCAAGTGGTGGCCGTGACAGATGCGTAACTGTCGGTACAATGGATGAAAACGGAACACAGATTGAAATGACAAGAACAGCGGATAGATTAGAAGAAGCAGACTATTGTTTGCGATAAAAGGAGATTTTATGAAGAAGAAAATTATAGCAATTGTATTAGGATTAACATTGTGTTTTGGAATGACTGGATGTGCGTCATGGGACAGAATGGTAACAGATATGAAAAGCGATGTAAATGGCGGTATGCAGAGAACAATTACTGTATATACGGCAGATGGCAAAGAACTTGCAACATACGAGGGGAAGATTGATATTGATACAAACGATGGTGGATATGTCAAGTTTGATTTTAACGGCAAGAGATATATCTACTACAACTGCTTTGTAGAAAGTATTGCGGATATAGAATAAATAACAATTCAGACGAAGAAAATAGTCTTTAAATAATTCCCAAAACACCAAGAGGTGCGTACAATATTGGTGTGCTAAGAATAGCTTTTACTACTGACTACGCATTTTACCGGCTACAGATTGATTGTAGTCGCTGACCTAAAACAGTTATAGGCAGAGGTCTATAAGCACCTTTGCTGAAAAGTGGAGGTGCTTTTCTTATGGCTAGTCAGAGCCTTATTTCCACAGTTGATAGTTACGAAAATTACATAAAGAGAAATGGAATAGACGAGCAAGCAATTAATGCCTATGTAGACGCTTGCAGTGTAGCCATAAATGGCGAGAAAGATATTGAGTATGGACTACAACTCACTAAGAGGGCAAAAGAGCTTATAGAGGGCTTCTGCAAGGCTAAAACAGGTGGTACGATTTGGGATTTGGAAAAATACGCATTCGACCACAAAACCACATATGAGCTGATAAACAAAAAATATGAGGTTTTGTTACTCGAAGCTCAAAACAAAATAGTTGACAGCTATTTTCAGTACATAGAGAAAAAACGTGAGCCCAAAGACCGATTTTACATGCCACGTAGGAAACAACTAATCAAAATTGGACTTGTGGACGCATTACAAGGCATGATTGACGATAAATACGACATATTGTGTGTGAGTCTAGTACCAGGAGCTGGAAAGAGTACGATTGAGAAATTTTTCCATTCGGCAGTTGCTGGTTGGTTTCCAAAAGACTACAGCCTATTTTATTCACACAGTGGCGATATTACACGAATGTACTACGATGGAGTATACGACATTGTTACCAATGATGATGATTATGCATGGCATGATGTTTTCCCTAATCTATCAGTTACAAGTACGAATGCTAAAATGGAGCAATTCAATATTGGCAAATACAAGCCTTTTCCGTCAGTGCAATGTACATCTGTCGGAAGTAAGAATGCCGGAAAAGTCCGTGCAAGCAAATTTTTGCTAGTTGATGATATGATAGGCGGAATTGAGGAAGCCTTAAATCCTACAATACTTGATAAGCTATGGGATAAATACGCAGTAGACGCAAGACAGCGTAAGACACAAGATACGGACGGAAAGCCATGCAAAGAGATACACATTGCCACTCGTTGGAGCGTACATGATGTTATCGGACGTATTCAAAACATGTATGTCGGAAATCCGAGAGTAAAAACAATATCAGTTCCCGATGTAGATCCGGTGACAGGGGAAAGCAATTTTGATTATGAGTATGGTGGTTTTACGAAAGAGTTTTTTGCCGACCAACAATTGCTCATGGATGAAATATCTTACCGGTGTTTGTATAAACAGGAGCCTATTGAGCGCGAGGGACTATTGTTTCCCGATGATAAAATCCGCAGATACTTCAATCTGCCACATGGCGAACCGGAAATTATTACAGCTCAATGCGATACAAAGGGAAAAGGCACAGACTATTTTGTTATGCCAATACTGCAAAAATATGGCGAGGACTATTACTGCGTTGATTGCGTGTGTGATAATACGGCGGACTATGAAATGCAGTATGAAAATGCGTCAAACATATTAGTCAATAATCAGGTGCAAGAGTGCGAGTTTGAGCGTAATGCCGGTGGTGACAGAGTGGCTATGGAAGTTAATAAACGAGTTGAAAATAAAGGGTGGATATGTAACATCACTGATGTACCAACAGAGACAAATAAGGAAGCACGTATTTTTCAGTGTTCTAACTGGATTTTACAACATATTATTTTCAAAGACCAATCACTTTATAAGCCTAATGAGCCTTATGGAGTAATGGTATCACTGCTGAAACGATATTCAGTAACAGGCAAAAAACAGCTCGATGATGTTCCTGATGTTTTTTCAAACTTTGCCTTAAGAATGACGCAAGGCAGTAGAATAGCAAAGGTTGAAGCAGTACACAATCCGTTCAGAGGAGGGCTTTATTAATGAATACAAAAACTTACTTAAATCAAATCAGCAGATTAGATAAAATGATACAAAACAAGCTGTCTGAAATATACCGGCTTAAGACAATAGCGTGTAGTGTTACTGTTTCAACGGACAAAGAAGCAGTTGATGTTTCATCTGACAAAGATAAATTAGGCAGTACAGTAACTAAAATTGTGGACTTGGAAAAAGACACAGACAGACTTGTTGATGAATTTATGAGGAAAAGAAATCATATTATCAGCCAAATTGATAGTATGGAGAATACCGACTATTATCATGTGCTCTCAATGAGATACGTTAATCAAAACACTTTTGAAGAAATCGCACAGGCTACAAATTGGAGCATAAGAAAAATATTTACAATCCACGGCAGAGCCTTACAAGAGTTTGAAAGGCTTTACGGAAAAGAATATCTTGAAAATGTGCAGTAGTGTGCATAGTTTTGCATATCATTGCATATATACACTTAAAAAATTGACAGTTATAATATAACTATGAAAAAATCGTAATTCGTTCATTGCGTAAAATCTCTTTTAGAAACGGCACTCACAGATTGTGGGTGCCGTTTTTAGTGAATCGAGGACAACATGAATAATCAGAATATTGTACCAACAGGAAAACGAAGTGTAATGTGCCCTCGTTGCGGAAAGCTATTAACGTGGGTGAATAAAAACGATAAGAAGCACCACAAGGTAATGTGTACGCACTGCCGTAAATGGATATGGTTTTGGGCTGGCACACAAGAATTTCAGATAAAAGAGGTTCCGCAGAGAACTTCTGCAAGTGGCATGAGGTTTTATTGATGTATAGATATGCTCATAAAAACGTAAGACCTTTTTCGGCTGTCTGTCAGAATAATTACGGCAGACAAGTTATTTTTACTCGTCAAAGGCAAATCACAAAAAACAACATAATCGAAGAACTGAATAAAGCACTTGTGATTCACGAGCAAAACGCTATTGAGATCGAGTATCTTGACAGATATTATCGTGGTGACCAACCAATTTTGTATCGACAGAAAGTGAACCGCCCGGAAATCAATAACAAGATTGCCGTAAATCTTGCGTATGAGCTTGTTGAGCGCAAAACCGCAGAAATGTGTGCCGAGCCAATCCAATATGTGTTGCGTGGCACTGATAACCATAAGTCGGAAGAAATCACACAGCTTAATATTACAATGGATTCAGAAAGCAAACAGGAGTGCGATATAGACATACATCGTTGGAGAAGCATATGCGGTACCGGCTATAGATTCATCGGCAATGATGATGGACAAGGACAGTTACTTGATGAAAGCGATTTTTATTTATCGTCCGAAAACCCAATGTATACGTTTGTAGCGTATTACTCAAACGGACGTCCGGCATTTTCTTGTCAAATCGGAGAGGACGAAAACGGAGCAGACATTTATTATGTGTTCACTGATAATGAGTGGTTTGATATTCGCAACGACAAGATTTATGCAAGCGGAACAAACGGCAATAGAGCAATTCCGGTGATTGAGTATCCAAACAATGCAAGGCGATTATCTGACATTGAAATGACCATTGCAATTACAGACGCTATTAACGTGCTTACATCGGACAGAATTAATGGGGTCGAGCAGTTTGTGTCTGCATGGGTGAAATTTGTTAATTGTGAAATTGACATAGATACATTCAGAAAAATGCGACAAGAGGGAGCATTGGTAGTTAAATCTAACAATGGTTCAGATAACAAGGCTGATGTTGATGTAATGACGAGCGAGCTTAATCAGACAGAGGGACAAGTGGTATTCACCGACCTTTTTGAAAGATTTTTAAGTATTCAAGGCCTTGCAAATCGTCAAGGCAACACAGGCGGTGACACTGGTTCTGCTGTAGAATTGAGAAACGGACATTACGATGCCGGACTTAGGACGGCTATTAATGAGCCTATTCTTAAGAAATCAGAGAGAATGGCACTTAGGCTTATCCTCAACAGGTTGAGAATTAATAAGGGCTTTACGCTTATGCCTAGTGATGTTGAAATACACATTAATCATAATAAGCTAGACAACATGCTTGTTAAAGCAGAAGTGCTTGAAATATTACTTAGGTGCGGTATCAATTACAAGAGAGCTGTTAAGACGATTGACATGTTTAGTGACCCAGAACAAGTTACTCTTGAAAGTGCTAAGCGCATGGAAATGTTATTCCCGGAAGAACAGCCGACAACAGCTACACCTAACAATAATAACGATGATAAGACAGCCGATGAATAATTGGCTGTCAATTTATTTTGGAGCTTGATATGGCAGATGAAATCCACGCACTTAACAAAAATGAAATACAAGACATAGATTATGACACATATTTTGGTGAGATGGATTTATCTGACGAGGAGAAGGAAGATAGAAAAAAGCTTGCTGAAAAGTTTGAAAAAATCTTTGTTATGTTATTTGCCTTGTTATCCGGCAATGAAGAAACAGAGATAACAACTATCACTAAAGAATTTATCATCAGATATGAGAGCATTGCCACACAGTATTGCAAGGCAAAGAAAACACCCTCATATATTACGGATTATGCCCGGTACATTGTGAATGAGGTAGTTGACGCTACCACACAAAATACTGAAGTAGAGTATTTTACTTCACAGAAGAGAGCAAAAAACGTAGCTGCGAATGAAGCTAATGCAGTCGGCAATTACAGACTGCAAACTGAAATGGTAAAACAAGGTTACAGAACAAAAGAGTGGCGCTCAAAAGAAGATTCACATGTCAGACCTACACATGCAGAAGTTGACAGAAAAAGAATTGATATTTTTGAGCCATTTGAAGTCGGGAACTCACTTATGATGTTTCCAAAAGACCATTCGCTAGGCGCACAGGTAAAAGAAATTTCTAACTGCCGGTGTAGCGTTAAATACTACAAATAATGAGCAACTTGTAAGGAAAACTTATAGGTTGCTTTTTATTATACAAAATTTGCAGTTGTGCGTTAAACAACAGAAAAACTCGGCGGGAGCGACCCGCGATAACAAAAGCGTGAGTTACGGAGGTAATTGAAATGACAAGAAATGATGTTTTGAAGCTTTTTCCGGACGCAACGGATGAGCAGATAACAAATCTGCTTAACAAAAGCGGTGAGGAAATGGCAAGAGAGAAAGAGAAAGCCAATCAGTACAAGGCTAAAGCCGACAAAGCTGACGAGCTACAGACACAGCTTGACGAGCTACAGAATGGCAACATGACGGAGCTTGAAAAGGCGAATAAAGCCTTAGAGACAGCCAATCAGCAGATAGCAAAGCTACAGAAAGATAACGCTGTTAGAGATTTACGAGAGAGTGCAATGTCTGATTTTGGCATTACTGCCGAACAGGCAAAGACAGTAGTAAAAGAGGATGGCTCTTTTGACACGACATCACTTGGCAAGATTATTTCCGACATGAAAGCCAATGCGATAGCGGAGTATGAGAAAAATGCACTCAAAGGCACTCCTAATCCAAACAATGGCGGCAACAATAATGAACCCGACTCAAAGCCAGCAGATGTAGCCAATGCAGAACAAATCTCATTCGGTACAGTTGCAAGTGCTGAAAGTCAAAACAGCTATGTAATTTAAACAGGAGGTAGAACGATGGGAAAGCCAATCGTAAGAGACTTTACACAGGGTAAAGGAATTTTAAAATTTTTCCCTTATGAGGGTGCAGCGTGCCTTGTACCACAGACTATGGCAACAAGCGCAGACGCAAACGGAATGAAGATTGTACCGGCCGGTACACCATTCCCAAGCAATGACGCAGAGTGCAAGGGCTATCTGTTACACGATGTGGATGTAACAATGGGTGACGCACCTGGAACATATGTATATCAAGGAACCATTGATTGGGAGAAAGTTAAGTCACTTTCAATCGCAGATGAAGCTAGAACTGCAACACCTAGAGTTACTTTCTATGGCGCGCCAAAGATTGTAGCAAGTCAGGTCTAAAAGGAGGTAGAAGAACATGGCATTACCATTAGCAGAAGCATTTACAGCGAGAAGTCTCGGTGTAATGTGGAACAATTATCAGAAGACATTAGGAACTGCCCCTTATCTTGGCAGACAGAAATTCGGAACACGTAAACAGGACTCACTCGACCTTAGATTTATCAAGGGCAAGAACGGACTGCCGGTATCACTCAAAGCTTCAAACTTTGATGCACAGGCAGAGTTAAGAGACGTTGGAGGCTTCTCTGACATTCAGAACTCAATGCCATTTTATCGTGAGTCTTATATGGTCACAGAGAAAGAAGAGCAGGAATACGACAACTACAGAACTTCTGAAAACTCTAACCTTGCCAATAACGTATTACGTGAAATCTCAAAGAAACCAATGAACCTTATCGAGGGAGCTTTAGTTGTACCGGAGAGACAGATTTGGCAGTTACTTGCGCCTACAGATGGTGTACCAAGAGTAAAAGTAACTATTGGCGACAAACCATATTACATTGATTACCTTTCAGATAACGAGAAATCAGAGCATACAGCAAGCCATTACAAGACTTTTACAGGCACAAGCGCATGGGACAAGCCGGCTACAGCCACACCACTTGACGACCTTATTAAGACCAAGAGAGATTTTTCAAAGGCTACAGGCTACTCACTTACACGTTTCACCATGAATACAGAGACTTGGGAAATGGTTCTCGGAGCAGAGGATACTAAGAAACAGGTGCTCGGTATCACTGCTTACAATGGCGGTATCAGATTACAGCAAGGACAGGTTACTGAATACCTTAGAGGATATGGTATCGAGATTGAGGTATACGATAAGCTCTATGTTGATGAGGCAGGACAGACACAGTACTTTGTACCAACAGGCATTGTATCTGCACAGTCTGCCGGAGTATTCCTTGGCGATTACACATTCGGTAAGACTCCAGAGGAAAGAAGCGGAAGTATCACAGACGGAAACCTCTCACTTGTTGAGACAGGTGTATCTGTATACACATATGCTACAAATCATCCTATCAATACTCACTGTATCGTATCTATGATTGGATTACCTACATTCGAGGGTATGGATAGCGTTATGGTTCTCAAAGTTAAGGAGGATTAAGGCTTATGATAGCAACGCACTCTATAAAGCATGATGGAGTGTGGTATAAAGTCGGAGACGAGGTACCGGAAAGCAATAGCAATTCGGTACCTTCTGATTTTATGAACCCACCTGAATATACAAAAACAGAAATTAACAGGATGTCAACAGCCGACCTAAAGAAGCTTGCGAGTGAAAATGGTATTGAAAATGCCACAGAAATAAATGGCGGTGACTTGAAGAAAATGTTAATTGAAAAGTTTGGATTATAAGGAGCTTGGCATGGAATACACCACATTAGAGCAAGTCAAAATCAGACTTAAACAATTTCATATTGATACAGTCACAAATGATGATGAAACAACATCTGATGTGGTAGTGTTCGATAACAAGGAAGATAACCCACTCATTGAACAGCTCATTAAGCAAGCCACGGAAGATGTAAAGGCAAAAAGGTGTTATCCGGACACTTTTACTGATGATGATATAACTGCCGACTTAAAGCAGTTTGAGAATGTCGTTATCAATCTTGCCGTCTACGACCATTCACAAGCCGGTGAGAACTACATGAGCGCGTTGAGTGAGGGCGGAGTGAGCCGTACATGGAAAGACAGAGATAAGCTGTTTGTCGGAGTTTTTCCTTTTGTCAAAGTGCTATAAGCAAAAAGAAGATTGTGCGTTACCAATATGGTAGCAGGCGGTACACATTAAGTGGTGGTGGGCGGTGTGCCAATTACCAAAGACGAAAGGCTGTAAGATGAATAATTTAATCTATCAGACATACATTATTGCCTTGCCAATTGTCCTGACAGCGCTTTTGGGTTATATTGTTTGGCTTTTACAAGAGCAGAAAAAGCAAAAAGCAATAGACACAAAAGAAAGAAACGAGCGCATTGAAGAGGAAAAGAAGCTACGACAAGCAAACGGAAAAGGTACAATGCTACTTTTACGAGTACAGCTTATCGAATACCATGATAAGTACATGAAGCTTGGCGAAATTCCCTCGTATGCGTATCAGAATTTTTGCGAGATGTATGACGCATACCACGCACTTGGCGGTAATGGCATGGTAACAAAAATGAAAAATGAGATTGAGGAAATCCATTTAGGTAAAGGAGGTAAAAGCTGATGGACTTTACACAAGTACCTACAGTAGTTGCCATTATGGTAATTACTTATTTAATCGGATATGCTTCAAAGCAGATACCACAGGTTAAAGATAATATTATTCCTATTATCGTAGGTGTAGCCGGTGGAGTACTCGGTATTGTTGGAATGTTTGTAATTCCCGGTTATCCGGCGGACAACATTCTTGATGCAATAGCAGTTGGCATTGTGTCGGGCATGGCAAGTACCGGTGTTAATCAGATTTACAAGCAGATAAAGAAAAATGCTTGACATTAACAAACAGGCCATGAAATACGCACTTCAAGGTCAAACAGTCACAGTCTATGAAAAAGACGAGGACGGAAATCTAAAGTTTTACGAAACAGAGGACGGAGAAAAGATATATCACACGCACGAGGAAACAGGCTTTTCGGAGCCTGTTGATTTTCGGGCAAATATATCGTTTGACGGAGGAGAAGCACAGAACAAGGAATATGGCTTTAATACGGCTGATTTTGACGCTGTTTTGCTGACAGACAGAGGAGAGTACCCTTTTAAAAAAGGTGACATTATTTGGCTTGATAGCGAGCCTACAAAGGACGAAAACGGATTAGTTGATTCAACTTCCGCAGACTTTACGATAGTCGGAGTAAAACCCTCTCTCTATTCGGTTAAATACATGTTGAAAGCAGTCGTGAAAGAAGTGTAATTATGAAACTTGACATTTCTCTGACAGAAAAATCTATACAAGATGCGATAGACAAGCTTGAAAGATACAAAGACCGCTTACAGGACAAGTGCATAGCGTTTGTCGGAGAGCTTGCTAGTAATGGCATTGCTGTAGCACAAGCAAATACAGGCAATTTCGGACACTATATCACGTTTAGTTACGAAATTAAAGATGCAACAGACGGCTGTACGGCTATTGTACTTGCTACCGAAACAGGGCAGATACAAAGTACATGGCAGACGGCTGACGGACTCAAGACAGTTGATGTATCGCCTTTGCTTATGGCTGAATACGGCTCGGGTTGGAAAGCTAAACCACACTTTAATGATGCAAGGGGCGGTCAAGGAACTTTCCCGGGGCAGACACACGCATTCGATAGTGAGGGCTGGTATTGGAGAGACGAAAGTGGAGAATTACATCATTCATACGGCATTACACCTACAATGCCGATGTATCACGCATTTGTAGAAATGGAAAATGACATCATAAGAACGGCACGGAAAAATTTTAGTTGAGGTGATAAAGTGGCGAGTCAAAATCAATGGGTTTATGACCTTGAAAACCTCACATATGCGATTATAAAAACCCGATGTGAGAAAAAAATGAAAACTAAATATCCCAAGCTAAAATTTACACAAGAGGAACAGTCGGACAGTGCAACGGCTAGTTTCCCGACAGTGCTAGTTCAAGCACTCGAACCTATTGAACAGAATGAGGATTTAGAGTGTGAAAGAGTGAATACAGTATTATTTACAGCACAAGTAACTGTTACAACGAATAAAAGCCGTTCAGAAGCCTTGAATGTGGCGCAGACAGTGGCTAATGAATACAAAGCTATGTCATTTAAGCTGACACCGGCTCCATTCGCTAGAAAAAACGGCAAAATATGGACAGCAACATTACGTGCTAGGCGGTCATTCGACTGGAATGATAGATTATAAGAGCTTTTTGGCTCTTATTTTTTTATGAAAAATTAGGAGGTAATAAAAATGGCAACAGGATTAAAAAGTAGAATTGCTTACAAGACACCAACCGGATCTGCCACAAGTGGCGATTATTGGGCTGGAACTTACAAGCTCTTGCTTAGAGCAAAATCAATTCCCTCACCATTCGGCTCACAGAATATGGTAGATACTTCAACTCTTGAAGATTTAGTAGAGACACAGGAAATGGGCAGACGTTCAGCCGGTTCTATGGAAGTTGAGGGAGCTTTTGAGAAAAAGTACAAAGACGAGATGGTAACTAACGAGGGCAAGAAACTTGACTTTATCATTCTCTACGGCACGGATGGAAAAGGTTCAGAGGGTATCTGTGCTTTTATCGGTCAGGAGTCATTCGCCCCAGGTGAGGCTTCCGATGACCACTTAACAGGAACTGCGACTGTATCAGTTCAGACAGTACCTAAGTGGATTGAGGATAACTACGATGTTGCGGTAACAGAGGATGACCAAGGCTATCCAACAGCAATCACACTCACAAAAAAAGGGTGAGCCAATCGAAAAAAGCCGTAGCGGTTGGCTATGATGATAGCACGGCTGACAGCGAACTTGAAGATACAATATAGTAAGGTAATTGAGGCAGTTTTAATACTGCCTCTTTCCCTATATAAATTAGGGAGAAAGGGAAAGATAAAATGAAAATTAAATTAAACGGAAAAGAATACACAGTTAAATTCGGATATGCACCGGTAGTTAAGAATAAGATTATTCCAAGGCTTGTAGGAATGGAGCAACAGGGCGAGGGGCTTGAGGCCATTGACAACATGCTTGAATTTTTACCGGAGTTTTTACTCGTAGGCTTGCAAAAGTTTCATGCTGACGAATTTGGCTTTGATTTTGACAATAAAGAAGCAAAAGAGAAGCAGCTTGTAAAGGTATATGACTTACTTGATGATTACCTCGATCCGGAGAATGAAGAGGGCGGAGATTTACAGTCACTTTACAATGATTTGTCAGCAGAAATGGAGAAAAACAGTTTTTTATCCAAGATGTTGGCGAAAGAGGTACAGACAGCCAAGAAGAAGCCAATCAAGAAGTAAAAGAGCTTACATGGGAAGTATATTGTAACGAAATCCGCCCATATTGGCTTTTAGCAACTAAAGGCTATGGATTCAGTGTTGAGGACATAGATATGTCTTGTCCGGCTGATTTAGAGCCTTATTCAAAGGCTTATATGCTTGCACAAAAGGAAGCCGACTCTAACATGTGGGCTTGGTTGGGCACATACGGATTAAGCGCAACTCTTACAGCTATCGACAGAGCCTTGAATGGCAATAAAGCGAGAGCAAAATACATTGAAAAATCATTAAATGAGCAATACTCAGAAGATAATGAGCCTAAATACAAGGAGTCTAATGAGGAAATTGCCGTTTACGAAATGAAGCAACGAATTAACGCATTAAGACAGTCGGGATTACCTGAAAGTCCTGATTAATGAGGTGAGAATATGGCATATAAAGGAATTGACGTATCGTCATATCAAGGGAATATTGATTGGAGCAAGGTTAAGTGGGCTGGGGTGCAATTTGCAATCCTTAAAATAATCCGCAAAGACCTTAATCCCGATAAGACCTTTGAGCAAAATTGGAAAGGCTGTACTGATGTAGGAATGCCAATACAAGGTGTTTATAACTACTCATACGCTACAACAGTAGACAAGGCAAAGACAGACGCACAAAGAGTGATAGAGGTGCTTAACGGAAGAAAAACTTTCGTTTGGTTAGATGTTGAGGATAAATGCCAGCAAGGACTTGGACAGACACTTATTGACATTATTAACGCATATCAGAGTGTTATCAAGAGTGCCGGTCTTAACTTTGGTGTATACACAGGGCTTAGCTTTTACAATCAGCATATTGCACCATACGCAAATCAGATTAATTGTCCGTTTTGGATAGCTCGCTATCCATCCACTAAAGGAATGTCTATCGGTGATGAGCCTAATAATGCAAAGAAGCCTGTTATACAGCATCCTCTGTATGGTTGGCAGTATTCGAGTGCATTTACTTGTAGCGGTCTGAATAACAGCACTGACGCTAACTTATTCTATATTGAACTCAACAAGAATGACGGAATAGAGAATAATCCGGCGCCAATAGCGACTCCGACACCAACGGCAACTCCGGTAAAAAATAACACTTGGAAAGGCAATGAGGAATATTACCTCGATAATGATGATGTAAGAAAATGGCAACATGCCATGAACATCGGATTTGACACAGACGAGCTTAAGGAAGATGGCAGATTTGGAGTTAATTCACAGAGATTTGCTAAAAATCACAATCTGTGGAGCGGTCAGAAACATAACTGTCCGACAGCCATTAAGTGGCTGAGAAAAACTCTGCATGACAAGTATCATTTTTACAAACTTGATACTGATTACGGAAAGTGGACGGACTATCTCACTAAATGTGTCATGGTATTTCAAAAGAATAGAGGTCTTAAGCAAGATGGATACGTTGGATTGATTACAACATACTATTTGCTCAAGGATTAAATACATGAGAGCTACTTTAGGGTAGCTCTTTTTTATTACAGGGAGGTGAGAAAATGGCAGAGAGCATTGAGCTTCAAATCAAGTCGGACGCGCAACAAGCTATTAAAGCCATAGGTAATTTACAAAGTAAGTTGCAAGGACTTGGAAGTACTCTCAATTCCCTCAATGGTGCAAGCATAAGCAATTTTGCAAGCGGAATGTCACAACTTGCAACATCACTTAGAAGTGTGAGCAGTATTGACACTCGTACCTTTAGCAAGATTGCAACAAACATGGAGAAGCTCGGCAACCTTGATACTGCAAGGCTTGTCAGCTCGGCAAGTGCCTTAAAGAGCATGGCAACAGAATTGTCAGGCTTTGCGAGCATATCAAAGCAATCAGCAGAGATTACACAATTAACAGCTTCAATCTCAAAGCTCGGTTCAAAATCAGCCGGGTATGCTGCAGAAAACATCAAAAACCTTGGCAGTGCATTGAGAGAGGTAATGACAACATTATCTAACGCACCGAGAGTTAGCAATAACATTATTCAAATGACTAACGCACTTGCTAATCTGTCGCAACAAGGCTCAAAAGTCGGCTCGGCTAGTAGGTCACTTGTAACAGGCTTTTCAAACACCACTAAGTCAATTAAGCGTACAAGAAGCGGATTTAGTGGCTTGGCTTCAACTATCGGTAAGTTTTATGCGACTTATTGGTTAGTTATGCGAGCTGTCGGAAAAATAGGCGGTGCAGTTGATTTAGCGAGCCAATTAACAGAGGTTCAAAACGTAGTAGATACCACGTTTGGTGACATGGCAAGCAAAGTTGATGATTTCACGAAAACATCAATTCAAGACTTCGGAATGTCGGAGCTGACAGTTAAGCAAATATCAAGCCGTTTCCAAGCGCTAGGTACTTCTGTAGGTATTTCGTCAGAGCAAGTGGCGAATGGTACAGCCGTGGCAAATAAAGCCCTTATGAGCCAAAATAACACGCTATACAAGACCACAGACAGTATGGCTGATATGTCGCTTAATCTTACAAAGTTAGCTGGCGATATGGCTTCATTCTACGATGTAGACCAAGCTGATGTTGCAAAGAGCTTACAATCCATTTTTACAGGAACAATAGCGCCATTAAGGAGATACGGACTTGATTTGACACAAGCCACACTTTCAGAGTGGGCTATGAAAAACGGACTTGACGCAAATATCAAGTCAATGACGCAAGCTGAAAAGGTACTCTTAAGGTACAACTATGTCATGGCTAATACGCAAGCTGCGCAAGGTGATTTTGCCAAGACCGCCAATACATGGGCGAATAGTGTAAGAGTCCTCAAGCAAGAGTTCCAAGCATGGGGCAGTATCATAGGTAGCGTAGTAATAAATGCTCTAAAGCCGTTTGTTCAAGCCTTAAACAAGGTAATGCTCAAGGTTATTAGTTTTACAAGAACTGTAGCTGACGCACTCGGAGCAATCTTCGGATGGACTATCGAGATAAGTGGCGGTGGTGCTACGGCTGACGATATGGAGGGCATAGCTGGCGGAGTAGGCGATATTGGTGATAGTGCCGATAAGTCGAATAAAAAAGCCCAAAAACTGAAAAAGACATTGCTTAGCATAGATGAGATACACGCACTTGACGATAACAGCGATAGTGGTAGTGGTGGCGGTTCAGGCAGTGGCGGTTCCGGTGGCGGTGGAGCTGGCAGTGGGGTTGATAGCTCGCTGAAAAAAACCGATGGATTGCTTGAAAAATACAAATCATCAATCAAAGATTTATACTCACTCGGAAAGTACATCGGTGACGCTCTTGCGAGTGCTATGGAGAGCATTGATTGGAAGAAAATTTATCGAAAAGCTGACAATTTCGGAAAAGGGCTTGCAGACTTCCTCAATGGTTTAATCAGCCCAAGGCTCTTTTATGACTTAGGCGCAACAATAGCCGGTTCGCTGAACACAGCTTTGCATTTTCTCAATTCATTCGGCACAACATTCGATTGGACTAATTTTGGCTTGTCGATTGCTAACGGCATTAATGGATTTTTTGAGAATTTTGATTTTGCATTATTGGGGCGGACTATATCAGCATGGGCGAAAGGCATACTCTCAACTCTAACAGCAGCAGTAGAGAACACAAATTGGGCTGAAATCGGTACTCAAATTGGTACATTTTTCGCAAATATTGACTGGGTGGGAGTTTTTCAAGATGTTCACGAGCTTGTCAATGGATTAGCTGAGGGCATTATAACAGGACTTGCAAACTGGTTTAAAGAGGACCCTTTGAGCGCGACAATCGTAACCGGTTTTGCTCTTGCAAAATTAACAGGAATAGATGGAAAAGTTGGCGAGTTGTTATCGTCAAAATTATCAAGCGTTTCTGCAAAGGTTGGATTAGTCCTTGCGGCAGATGGTGTTTCACTGTTTTTCGACTCAACAGGAACTAATGTTAATTCTATCGTATCACCTTTAATGACAGGGCTTGGAGCTAAATTACTTGGTGCTTCATGGCAAATATCTGTATCTGTGGCCATAGTGCTTGCCGCCGCAAACATAGGCTTGGCAGTAGGAAATTGGATAGCCGGAACAGATGTTACCTGGGGAGATATCTTCAAAAACCTAAGCGACACAAGTTGGTGGACTGATTTATTAACGTATATTTCAGGAGATTTGGCAAAGTTTGGTGGAAACCTCGTGACAGATGTAAATAACTGGCTAGTAGACTTTATCAACGGAATTATTACAAAGCTAAATAAACTGCCTTTTGTAGAATTACCACTTATAAGTGAAAGCGCAAAGGTAACAAAAGATGATGTCAAGAAATACGGAGAGGAAGTAGACCAAGCTGTACAGGATATGCAGAATGGTGTCGGAAAGAGCGTAGGAAAAACAAGTGAACATATTGCGGGAGCCGGACGCAAGCTTGACGAATACAGGAAAAAGACAAAAGACGATACAAGCGACATTAGTTCGTCTCATAAAACCGCAAGTGATAGTGTTAAAAGTTCTCTAAGCGGTACAAATTCGGCAATAGATGGCACCAAAAATAAAATGGGAGAACTTGAAAACAAGTCAAGTACAAGCACCACCAATTCAAAAGGTGTGTTTAATGGACTCGCAAACGCGCTAGGACAAGCATTTAGCAATATAAACTCCGGCATAGACGGAACTAAAGGCAAAATGGGAGAGATGGAGAATAAGTCAAGTACAAGCTCGACAAATTCTCAAAGTGCTTTCTCAAGGCTTAAAAATGGGCTTTTGGGATTTCTTGCCTCAATAAACAACTCTATTAATGGCAACAAGGCGAAAATGGGGGAAATGCAAGATAAGGCAAATTCGAGCACAAATGGCGCCAAAAGCTCATTTTCAGATTTTGCAGCCAAAGCCAGTAGGTCACTTGCAAATACAAACAATTCTATGAGTGGAACAGAAAGGAAGATGAATAATCTGCCTAGTGTTTGGCGAGGAATTAGTTTACCGAGTATAACAGCAAAAATTAAAATCCCTCACCTGTCAGTAAGTTGGGAAGATTTCGGAAAATTCAGTTTACCGAAAATATCTATCAGGTATTATCGCCAAGGCGGTTTCCCAAAGGGCGAGGATGGAATGTTTTTAGCAAACCATAATGAGATGATAGGTAAATTCTCAAACGGCAAAAACGTAGTTGCAAACAATCAACAGATTACAGAGGGAATTAAACAGGCTGTCATGGAGGGCATGGCGCAAGTAATGATGAACTCTAATGTCGGTGGAAATTCTGCACCACCTATCATTGAAAACGTGTTCAAGTGCGACAGTGAAACACTTTATCGCATGACACAGGTAGGTAAAGCAAAGCATGGACAGCGATATATTGTAGCAAATGAATTTGGTTAAGACACTCACCCTTGCGTGGGTGTCTTTTTACGAGGTAACAACATGGCAATGATGTTAGTAGACGGAGTGGAATTACCTACTCCGTCAACTTTTGAATGGGGCTTGATTGATGTGTCTGCAAGTGACAGTGGACGTACACAGGACGGCAAAATGCATAAAAACAGAATAGCACAGAAACGACAAATTAAATTGTCATGGAGTGGTACAGACACGGCTAGGACAGCAAAGATACTTCAAATGGTGAACCCCGAATATATCAGAGTGACATATCCTGACGCTATGAGCGGAACTGATGAAACACGTACATTCTATGTAGGTGATAGAAGCGCACCTATCAAGATATGGACTATCAACAATAAGAGGTATGAGACATTGAGTTTTGACCTCATAGAAGTATAAGGCGGTGATTAAATGCTTAACGTATCGGCTAAATGGCAAAGGGCAGTAATGCTCGACAATGATATAAATGTAAATTGCTTTGCTGACATAGTTACGGCAGGTGGCGAAAAAATCCCTATTAGTGATAGCGAGCTGTGGGCGAATGGCTTCGAAGTTAATGATTCAACATCAAGCAATGGCACTTTCACAATTGGGGCTTTGATTGCCGGAAAACTGAAAATTAAGCTGAATAACATTTATGAAGATTACAGCAAGTATGATTTTGATAAAGCAAGTGTAACGGCATATGTTTCAAAAAGTTTTTCTGACGGCACAACCGAAAAGCTAAAAATCGGTGAGTATAGAGTCAGCGAGACAAGTTATGACGGCTCGCTCATAACACTTACTTGCCTTGACAATACCAATAATTTCAATCGTGAATACGATAGCAATTTAAGCTACCCTACGACAGCGTATGAGGTAGTTAGAGACGCTTGTATTAAGTGCGATGTACCTTTTACTATGGCGAGATTTGATAACTCTAATTACACGATTAACGAGATACCGAGTGATAATCAAAAGCTCACATACGGACAGGTAATAGCTTACATTTTGCAGTTGAGTGGATTATGGGGCAAGTGCGGTCACGATGGCGAATTGCTTATCGGTTGGTATGACATGAGTCAGTTTGACAGTCGAGGTTACGATGGAGGAACTTTTAGCACTACCACTACACCATATTCTGACGGAGATAATGTTGATGGCGGAAATTTTGCCGACTATTCAAGTGGAGATATCGCTGATGGCGGAACATTTACTGAGGCGAGAAATTACCACAATGTTTACACACAAAAAGATTTGAATGTTGCGACCGATGATGTTGTTATTACAGGTGTTAAAGTTATTGTAACCTCAAAAGAGGATAAGGCAAAAGATGTTAATGCTCTTGCTGGAAAAGAGGGATATGTAATTTCAATCTCTGACAATCCGTTTATTTCGGCAGACAAGGCACAGACAGTCGCAAACTATATCTTCAAAAAAATCGGTGGCATGAGGTTCAGACCTCTTGACGCTACACTCTTGTCAAACCCACTGATTGAGAGCGGAGATGTGGCACTTGTGACAGACCGCAAGCAGAATACCTATAGCTGTTTTATTTCCAACCGAACATTTACAGTTGGAAGTGGTACAAAAATTTCGTGTGACGCTGAAAATGCTTCAAGGAATAGTGCTGATAAATTCAGTAATGAGACAAAGGCTATCGTACAGGCCAGGAAAGTTGCACAGGCACAACTAAGTGTATATGACAAGCAAATGCAATTGCTGACACAGCTAATGTCTCAATCGCTCGGACTTTTTAAGACTGAACAGGTGCAAGAGGACGGCTCAATTATTTACATCATGCATAATAAAGCTGACCTTAATTCGAGCAACATACAGTGGAAAATGACGGCTAATGGCATGGCTGTATCAAGTGACTATGGTAAAACGTGGAATGCTGGAATTGATAAAGACGGAAACGCTATTTTCAATATTATGTCTGCTATTGGCATTAATTTTGACTGGGCACATGGTGGAACACTTACTTTAGGCGGGGAAAACAATGTAAGTGGTGTGCAGTATGTTAAGGATGCAAAAGGTAAAACACTGGTCACCCTTGACAATAAAGGCTTGACACTTGATAGCAGTGTGAAAATTGCTTGGGATAATGTGGCTGACACTACTGCTAAAGTCACTCAGATAACCAAAGACACAGTGACTACAAGCTATGTAAATGCACTTGATGTTAAGGCCGGTTCAGTTGACGCTGAGGACATCACAGGAACAACAATTACCGGCAAGAATATTGTTGGCGGAACAATTGATATTGGAAATGGAGTGTTTGTAGTTGACAACGATGGAAAAGTAACCGCTTCAAATTTTAATATGTCCGGTGGAAGTATTGCACTGAACGGAAATTTAAGTAATTCAACGATTGATTTAACAGCTACTGACAATTCAGGAAACAATTATGAGCTTTGGATGAATGGTGCGGTCTTGCGAATTGTTAAAAATGGTGAGAATTTGATTACACTTTATGGAGCCACAGGCTCTATAGGTGCACAGACAATGTATGCTCAAGAGATAGGCTCTGATAAATTTAGAGAAACCGATAGAGGATATGCAATGTGTGGCAATGCAACAGGACATACATACCATTGTGACTGGGATGATACTGCTTTGTGGTTTCAAGTTGATGATGCTTGGGTATGGAGTTCGTCAGACAAACGCTTAAAAAAGAATATTAAAGCAATTAATCAAGATTACATTGATGCAGTAGGCTCGGTCGATTTATTTCAATACAATCTTAATAGACAAGGATATTCAGACAAACCATTATATTTTGGAGCAATGGCGCAGGATATAATCGAGAACCTTAAAGATAAAGGACATGCCGATGAAAACCTTAATATGATTTTCAAGAATAAAGTCACATCGGATGATGATACACTGTACTATGGCATGAACTATGAGCAATTCATAATTCTAAGACTTGCTGGAGACGAGCAGAAGATTGATAAAATGCAAAAACGCATAGATGAATTGGAAGATAAGTTTTCAAGATTGTGTCAGAAATTAGGCATTGACGAAAGTGAGGTATAGCTTATGGCAATTCAAATGAGACGAGGGGCATACGCGGAGTTTGACCCCTCAAAAATGAAAGCCGGAGAATGGGCGGTATCGACCGACTCCGACACTAAAAAACAGCAGATATGGATGTGTTTCGCGCCCGGAATAGTTAAGCGAATGGGAACTGTTGAAGATTTTAATATCGAAATTCAAAGACTTATTCAAAATTATCTTGACGGTATAGCACAATCCGTATCGCAGGCTCAAAAATCAGCACAAACTGCGACAGAAAAAGCTACTTCGGCAAGCAATTCTGCTTCACAGGCTCAAAAATCGGCACAAACTGCTTCACAAAAAGCTAACGAGGTTGCACAAGTTTCGGGAAAGATTGACACGGCAGTGAGCCAAGCAAACGCAGCTACAAAGGCTGCAAATGAAGCCGCGAAAAAAGCAGAGCAACAAGCTGGACTTGTCGAGCAGAAAGCAAACGGAAGAGGCATTACTTTTTCTGTGACAAGTGCCGGATTGCTTAACGTAAGTAAGGAGGACTAATATGAGCGGAATAGACATTATATCAGACACAACAGGGCAAGCGATTGTTGAGAGTATTAAAGCCCTTGGCACGAAATTAAGTGAGGGAAGAGTTATTTATGGTGTTCACATTAACGGTGCGGATAGCAACCCAAAAACGAGAGTCAGATATTTAGCAGACGCAGTAGGCATGACTCCGGCAAGCATGAATTTTACGAGTGGAACTTTTGATTATGGCTCATGGGCAAATGCTTTTTTTATGCCAAAGCCATGTATGCTTAAAACAAGTGGTCAAGTTGACTATTACCTCAACGAAAACGACCTGACTAAAAAAGCAGATGGTGGTGCGTCAGATATAGCAAACATTGATTACGATGGAAATGCTATGATGGAATGGGGCAATGGCACAGACATTATATGGTGGAAAATTACACCCGACAAAGGCAGTCCAAACAATGCAAGCCTTTATGTTGCTAACTACCAAGCTGATAAAGATTTTAAAAATCTGAATTTCATTGACATTAACGGCAATGAAAAATCTCATTTTTATACACCGATTTATAATGGCTCGCTCGACAGTAATAATAAGTTACGCTCAATAAGCGGTCAAACAGTTATTAAATCAAAATCAGCCAGCCAAGAAATGACATATGCAAGAGCCAATGGCACAGGCTATGAAATCGAGCAGTGTGTTGACAGACTCTTGATTAATATTTTGCTTATCATTATGGGAAAATCTACCGAGACGCAAGATGTATTCGGACGAGGCATGAGTGAAAATACCAGTGATGAAAACTTGTTGCTTAAGACCGGTACAATGAATAGCAAAGGCTTATTTTGGGGTGAAAATGCCGGAAAAGCCGGAGTTAAAGTATTCGGTATGGAGAACTATTATGGTAATCAGTGGCGAAGAACAGCCGGACTTATCCTTGCTAATGGTATAGCAAAAGTTAAGCTATCTCCGTCAACAAGGGACGGAAGCAAGGCAACCAACTACAACACTGACGGAACAGGATATATCGAGATACCTAATTCAACTCCTAGCGGTACAAGTGGCGGATATATCAAGGATATGTTATATACGGCATTAGGCATGTTCCCAACATCAATCACAGGCTCATCATCGACATATTATCCCGATGGCTGTTGGTTTAACATTGCAATTATAGCCTTTGCTCTTTTCGGTGGCGGCCTGAACAACGGCCGTCTTTGTGGCGCGTTCTGTGTGTACTTGAACTACGTGGCTGGTGCCGCGAGGTGGAACGTCGGGGCTTCTCTTTCCTACAAATAACTTGCAACAGGGAAGAGGGAATTTCTGCCTAAGCAGAAAGGGAGAAACCGCGTTTCTCCTAAGAAAATTTGTAACTATAAACGTGTGTAGTTAATTTATATAAGGGATTTAGCTTGCGCCTTTGCTCTTTTCGGTGGCAACCTGAACAACGGCCGTCATTGTGGCGCGTTCTATGTGAACTTGAACAACGTGGCTGGTAACGCGAGGTGGAACATCGGGGCTTCTGTACCTATCATTCATGGGATAAAATGAATGCAGGCTAAATTCCGTACCCCTTGGTAAAAATTAACTCGATGCAAGCTACTGCTAGTAGTAGGAAATAGTCGAACGTGGTAGAGAGGATAGGAAGAGAATACGTATGGGAACATACAGAAATCTATATGCTGAATTTATTTCAGACGAAAATATAAAACTTGCAATTCAAAACTTCTCTAAGGGTAAAAAGAGAAGAAACAAGGTTAGGAAAATTTTAGCAGACCTTGATACATATATACCCAAAATTAGAGAATATGCGATTAACTTCACACCTTTTGAACATAAACCCAAAGAAATATATGACGGAATATCACGAAAGAAACGTAAGATAGTAATACCAACAGTTATGGAATCAATAGTACATCACATGATAGTGAACGTGCTTAAACCCATGTTTAACAAGGGAATGTATGAGCATAGTTACGGCTCGGTTCCTAAGCGCGGCGGTACGTATGGCAAGAAATGTATATGTAAATGGATAAGGCAAGGCGGTAAAAATATTAAATATTGCTACAAGCTTGATGTGAAGCAGTTTTACGCTAGTATTCCACAGGGCAAACTGATTGAAAAGCTTAAATCTAAAATTAAAGATTTTAAATTCATGCGGATTGTTGAAAATGTTATACATTGCGTGCCGAATGGCTTACCGCTTGGCTTTTATACCTCTGTATGGTTTGCTAATTGGTATTTGAGTGGGCTTGACCACGAGATTAAATCGCTCGGCATTAAGTTGAAATATGCACGCTATGTTGACGATATGGCTATATTTTGCGCGAGCAAAAAGAAATTGCACAAAGTAAAAGCCGTGATTGATAATAGCCTTGCGGAATTAGGCTTGACAGTCAAAGCAAACTGGCAGATATTTCGTTTTCACTATCTGCCCCGAAATCCATATGTCGGCAAGAGTGGAAAGCCCACAACATATGGCAGACCACTTGATTTTATGGGGTATAAATTTTACAGGAACAGAACTACCTTAAGAAAAACAATCCTTAAGAAAATAAGAACAAAAGCTGTCAGAATATGGCGAAAAGCAAAGGTTACAATATTTGACGCAAAACAAATGGTTTCCGCTCTTGCGTGGATTAAAAATTGCGATATGTACAATTATTACAAGGAGCATATCAAACCATTTGCAGATTTTGGAAAACTAAAGCACAAAATTTCAACAGCAGACAGAAAGGCAAGGTGTATTAAATATGACAGAATACAAGTTTGTAGAAAGTATGCAATCAGACAAACCGCTTGACATTGACACAACATCTTCTCCGAATATCGTTTATCAGCGAAAAAATATTAAGTCGGTTGAAGCGACAGGAAGTGAGGATGATTTCACTTACAAGCCAAAGCATTGGGAGTACGAGGAACGTGAGCTGACGCAGGACGAATACTCACAGTATCTTATTGCTATGGAACAGGCAAAAGAGATTAATGAGCACTCCGATGAGGAAGCAATAGACAACTATACAAGGCAGTTAATGGATGAGGGGGTACTTTAATATGAGAATATTAGTTGAAAGTCTTAAAAGATTATACGAGAGCGACAGAGTAACCAAGGAAGAACTGCTCGACAGGGTAGCAAGCGGTAAAATATCGCAAGAGGAATATGAGTACATTACTTCACAAAAAGTTGTATAGTCGGCATGTTTCGACAAAATAAAACACTTTAAAGTGCTACAGTAACGATGTTCTCAAACAAGAGAACTCTTCAAGTTTCGGTAGGGCGGTGGATTTTTCTGCCGTCCTAATATTGACGTTTAAGAACAAATGTTCTATAATTGATGTATCGGAGGTGGCATTGTATGGAATATAAGGATGAAATAAAGAAACTAATTGATAGCATTGAAAATGAAAAACTACTCGACTTTTTGTTAGGCTTCATAAAGTCAGCAATTAAGCGGTGGGGATAAAAAATAGAGGTAGGAAAAACCTACCTCTGCAAAAGGATTTATCTAAAACGATTTCCACAATTCAAACAGATAAATTCGTCAACGGCATATCCGCTTCTTGCCTTTTTCACAACCTTTTCTTTTTTATTAACAAGTGTAAAAGGTCGGAGCGGATTTAGATTTGCCGTGTACCTAGTTTTCGTCTTTTCAGGACGAGCGCCATAAATTTGTTGACCGGCATATTGGAAATGTGTCGAGCCACAATATGGACAACACTTCTGTCCTTGTTCATTATACGTGGTATTTCCATTATTACTACTATCTATATCTGCTAATTTTTCAAGTAAAACAATCAATCCCACAAGCATAATAACTAAAAGTATTACATACATAATAAATCCCCCTTATTTTAAATTTCTCAAAATCTGCATTATAGCTTTTTGGCTATCCTCTGATAGCTTTGAGTATAACTCTATAAGCTCGGTATATGTGTCCGATAGCTCGGAGCTTGGGGCAGATGTCTTTACACTGTCCATTAAATATCCGGGGCTTAAATCAAGCACACCACATATCAATTCTACTGTGTCCATGTCAGGCTTGGACTTATCTTTTTCCCAATCACTAATCGAATTATGTTTTGCATTTATTAATTCTGCAAGTTGCCTTTGAGTGTAGTGCTTAGAAATCCTTGCAGTTTTTATTTTCTCACCAAAAGTCATATATGAATGCCTCCTTTCTAATATTGATAATAATATAAAAATTTCGGATAGTCAAGAAAAAAATTTCGGATAGACCGAAAAAAGTTCTTGACATTCGGATAAACCGAAACTATAATACAGTTGTTCGGTAAAACCGAAACAAAACAGAAAGGAGAAAAGAATATGTGCGTAGGACAGAAAATTAAAACTTACTTAGAGGATAACGGCATTACACAGACTTTTGTTGCCAGCAAGACAGGCATTCCTGTTCAGAAGCTGAATTTATCACTCAATGGCAACAGAAGATTAGACTTCAACGAGTATGAGTTAATCTGCGGAGCGTTATCAGTTGGTGCGGATAAGTTTTTGGAGCCAAAGACTTTAGAGAGAAAGGAGTAGGAATGAGGTTGTTCGTGAGAAAAGAAATGCTCAACACATTAAAAAGCATTGACAGTACTTTAAAACGTATTGAGCAGAATTTGGGTGTGAGTAAGCCTCAAAACGGAAAAGCAGAGACTGCATCACACGGCTATGGAGAATACATGAAAAATGCTATTGTTGGAGCCATTCATGATATTTCCCAATAAGCAACATTGCAATCACAGATGACTCTGCACGAATCCTTGCGTTTTCGGACGGAGCATTAGCTATTTCTGGTCTTTCGTTTAAGATTTTTTCCAACTTATCGAAATAGCTTGAATCTAATTTTGCAATGAAATCATTAAAGTCTTTCACAGATAACTCACCTCCTTATTAAAAGATAGGGAGATTATACCACAGTTTTTGAGAAAGGAGTAGGGATGAGAAAACCATACGCTATTAATAATGATGGCGAGTTCAAAACATTACAAGATTGTATAGAGCAGTTAGCTTTAAGTATTGCTGATGATGTGGCAAATAGTGAAAAAATCGAGAAAATACAAAGCGAATGTAAAATCCTCGACTCTCTCACCATTGCTTTACTAGCGATTAAGAATTAATAGTCAGTAGGAAGAAATAACACAGAAAGGAGAAAACATGAACGATTTACAAATTTTCAATAATGAAGAGTTCGGAGAAGTCCGAATGGTAGAAATTGACGGAAAGCCATATTTTGTAGCAACAGATGTGGCAACCGCACTTGGGTATACAAATCCACGCAAGGCAGTTAATGACCATTGCAAGGGAGTAACGAAACGTGACACCCCTACATCTAGTGGAGTGCAATCTATGTCATACATAAATGAGGGGGATTTATACCGACTCATTATGAAATCAAAATTGCCTAGCGCAGAGAAATTTGAGCGGTGGGTAATGGATGAGGTGCTTCCGTCAATCAGAAAAACAGGCAGTTATGGTATGCCAAAGACAACAGGCGGTCAGATACAGCTTTTGGCACAGGGCTATACAGAATTAGAGCAGAAAGTAAACGACATCAAAGATGATGTGAGCGAGCTTAAGGAAAATGTACCACTTTACAGTTGCGATATTGATGAGATACAACAGCACGTTAAGCGCAGAGTTGTAAATATCCTTGGTGGCAAGCAGAGCGAAGCATACAGGGATAACAGTATCAGACATAAGACATTCTCTGATATATGGACACAGTTAAAGCGTGAGTATGGTTGTGTATCTACTTATAAGAGTATCAAGAGAAAGTATATAGACGATGTGCATGAGTTTATTGATTGCTATGTCGTACCTAAGTATCTTGATGAGCTTATTCAGGACGCAAACGCTCAACAGAGTTTTGCATAGCGAGGTGATTGTATGAGAAAAAGAACTTTAAAAGAAAAATTCTGTGTGGGCTGTGGCTATTCGATTTTCGGAGCATTAGCATTTGCGTTTTTTCTTGGACTGTCTGTAGCATACGGAATTAAGACAGCGAGTATCATCGTTGGAGCAATCGTAACAGTATTTTGGCTGATACTGATTGCAATATGTCTCATAGAGGAGGGCAAACCGCATGAGAAGAAAAAGGATATTGATATTATCGACTTTAATAATTGGAACTATGACCTTAAAGCCAATAGTAACGAAAGCAGATAGCCAAGTTGAGCTGACAGCCGGAGTTACTTCCTATATTAATAGCGTAATGCTAGGGAAGATTGAACCAACAGTAATTCAGAATGAACCGGTTGTGGTTGAGCAGACCTATGAAGAGCCAGCAGTTCCGACTTGCCGTAAGAAATACAGTTGTAGCCGATTTAAGAAGCTAGGGCGAGTGCGATATGGCGATTACACTTATACGTGGTACTCACAGAGGGTGTTACCTGGAGGCGGTCTAAATATTCCGGGCAGACATTTAAATGAGCATGGGCTTGTTGTAGATGAAAACGAATACGTTGTGATTGCAAGTGATGATTTACCACACGGAACTGTAGTCGATACTCCTGTTGGCATACAAGGGATTGTATATGACGAAGGGAGCGGAAATGGAAACCTTGACATCTACTGCGATTGGTAGCCAATTGAAACGTCAGAGTGCTAACGATTACCTACAAGAACTATATCGAGCTAAACGGCACAAAAACAAATCATTTGACTTTCAAGCGCTACTAGATAAAGAAATGGAGAAACTGAATGAGCGACAATGTAAGACGGATTAGGCTGGGTGATACAAGATACCGATTGAAGCCATTAACAAGAGAGCAGAAGTTATTGCTCAACAAGGCTCATTACGTGGCGAGTGAGTGGCTTTTCGTATCGGAGTCGGACTCATACCTAAGAGTAGTGAAGAAATCAAGCCTACACGGAAATTTGATTCTAAAAACCATAAACAAATAGAAAGAGAGGAAATGCAATGAAGATTACACACATTTTTGCACAGAATTTTTGTAAATTCTACGGCAAAAACACATTAGACACAGATTTTTCAATGAAAACTGTATTGTCCGGTCAGAATGAAGTCGGCAAATCAACAGTTAAGAGAATTATTCTTGATGTGCTGAATTGTCACGATGAGAACGACAGAGAGATTACAGGCATAAGACCGCATGATGAAAACGGAGTTGAGATTGACGATGTTGACATTGCAAGGGCTGTTACCTTTGAAATTGACGGAAAAGAAAAGACTCTGAAAAAGGTTACAAGACAGAAACGCAACAAAAAGGGCGAGATTACAGGCAGTGTTACTGATTATTCAATCAACGATGTACCTTACAAAATGGCTGACTATAATCAGTACATCAATGACAACATGGCAGAGCTTGGAGTATTACCATTTTGCTTAAATGCCATGACGTTGCTCAACAAGTCACAGGCGGAGCAGAGATTAGCACTTGCAAGCTATTTTGGCACACGTACTGATGAAGAAATCTGCGATATGTTTCCACGGTTTGCTGAACTCAAACCAATGTTTGACGATGGCGATGTAGACCAGCTTAAAAAGGTATGTCGTGGCAAGCTAAACGGCACAGGCGGTAGGAATGGCTCAAAAGGACTCGTTAAGGAAAGAGACGAAATCTCAACGAGGATTGATACAATCCATTCCACCAATGAGTATACAGACCTTGCAGAGCTTGAATTGCAAAAGAAAACCTACGAGCCACAGCTTAAGGGAATTGAAGATAAGCTATCTGACTACAACAAGATTTTAGAGGACAAGCAGAAAGCTGCAGAGGACATTATGAACCTTAAATTTGAGCTTTCAGACATGGAAAGAGAAGCTAACGCTGACAATCAGAAAAAGCGCATGGAGCTACAGGCACAGCTCGATGACTTCAATGCTTCAATCCACAAAACAGAGTCAATGATAAGAGCCGGAAAAGCCAGCATTAAAAACTCTGAAAGAGAGGTTGAAGATTGCGCAAGAGACTTAGCAAAGGTACGTGCTGACTGGAGAAAGACGAAAGCACTTTCCTTTGATGAAAGCAGTGTTAATTGCCCGATGTGCGGTCAGAGATTGCCGGAAGATGCAATAGAGAGTTTGAGAACTGATTTTAGCGATAAAAAATTGAAGAAGCTTAAAGAGCTTGAAGATAAGGGCAATTCATTATCAAGTGACAGCAAGGAACTCAAACAGTCCATCGAGGATAAGAAGAAAGAAATAGCTGACCTCGAAGCAGAACTTAAGGGGCTGACAGAAAAACGTGATACTGTCGCTAACGAGTTTGAACGTGATAACATCGCTAAAGAGCTTGGAATGGTGCCTACTGATGTTGATATGACAGGCAACAGTGAGTATCAGGCACTTAAAGCTAAAATCGAGGAAAAAGAGAAAGCCATTGCCGATGAAAATGATACATCGGAGCTTATCAGAAAGCTCAAAAACGAGCGAAACGAACTGTTAAGACAAGTTTCATCAGTTGATACAAAGATTGAGCTTGGTGTGGCAAATAACAAGCGTATAGATGATAGTATAGCGGAGCTTGAGGATAAGCGAAAAGACCTCAATCAAGAAATAGCCGATTGGGAAAGAAAGCTTGATTTGCTGAAAGAGTTTACTCGAAAGAAGAGTGAGCTTTCACAGACTGATGTTAATAAGTATCTGGATTTTGCCACAGCAAAGCTTTTCAGACCGCTCTTAAATGGTGATACCGAGGAGTGCTGCGACTTTGTTTACAATGGCGAAGCGTACGCGAGAAATCTCAATCATGGCGCAAGGATGCTGACAGAAGTTGACGTGTGCCGAGCTTTTCAGAAAGCGGCAAGCGTTAATTTTCCAATTATCATCGATGATACAGAGAGCGTTGACAATTGGAGAATACCACAGATTGATAACCAATTAATTATGTTGAAGCATACACAGGACAAAGAACTTGTGATCGAGGCGGTGTGATATGAAATTATACTTTTACACTTTAGATACTTATGGTGAGAACCCTAAAGGCTTATGCGTTAAGGAATGTGAAGCAGAAGAGAAACCCAAGACATACAAGGCCGTTGATAGAGTTTTTCCAAACTACCTTAGTACGGCAAAGAAAGATGATGTTGGGCGAATAACTAATAATCGTCTGTTTCTTACAGAACCTAACTTTGAATATGCAAAAGAGGTGTTCCGAAACAGGGCAGAAAGAAGAATTGCAGACAAGTTGAAAGAAATTGAAAAACTCAAAACTGAATTAAAAATAATAAATGAAAGTGAGGTATAGAAATGATTAAAGCAGAAGACGGAGAAGTTACATTTAGAGGCATAAGAAGCCATGTTATGGCAGAGGCGGTTACTGTTTTACGTGCGCTTAAAGAGACCGTTTCAGAGGAAGAGTACAAAACAGTGATTAGACTTGCTGATAAAAGCGAGAAGCAGTTGAGTGGTGAAACCGAGAGAATGAGAGAAGTAATTAAAAAGTTACTTGGATTATAGGAGGTATAGAAATGAGTATTAAGAAGAGAAATTATTACATGGGCGGTAAAAAGCACACTGTAGAGCTTAAGTATGACGGATATATGTATACAGTAATATCTGACGGAGTTCTATTCAAGCAGACACCTAATGAACTGTTTGCGGTTCAGGTTTTCAATGAGATTTAGGAGGATTAATTATGGCAGAGAATACGGCAGTTGCGGAAAAGAAAACATTTACCACTTCATTAAGTGAGTGGAGCAATACAATGACAGGGCTTATCATCAACGATTATAAGGCTGTTGGAATGGATATGGACGATTACGCAAAAGAGTGTGCTATGGAAGCTATGACAAGCATATTTAATCTTGTTAAGAATGACCCTAAGGTTAATATGGGTAATCTTGATACAAGTAATTTAAGAGGCATTGTTAAGCGTTGCGCAAGCCTTAAGTTAAATGCTAGTGCATATCCAAGAGAGTGCTATTTTCAGTTAAGAAATGTAAAGGTGGGAGTTGACCCGCAGACAAACAAGGATGTATGGCAGAAACAGGTTGAAATGGGTATTGAGGGCACAGGCTATGACTCTTTGCTTGCCAACTATGGAAAAGATGTTAAACAGGTATATCCGTATTGGGTGATACATGAGGGAGATATATATATTCCACCTAAGCATAAAGGACTTACAGTTACGGAGCCGGAGTGGGAAGAAAAAGGATTGTCTGATAAAGCAGTAAGGGTTGTATATCCTGTTAAGTTGTTAGACGGAACTATTACTTATCTAACAGCAGACAGAAATAGTGTAAAGGTAAATTTTTTAGCCCATGTTAAGCAAAACATGCTAAATGCTACGTTTGGTATTTGCAAGGATAAATGGGATGCCACACCAAAGCAGAAAGCAGAAATTAAGGCTAAGAAAGACGAGATACTTAATGCTTTAAGGGCGTGCAAGACAGTAGATGAAATGCTTGAGTGCGAGCTTGCTAGACCTTTTATAAGCGGTGCTTGGCTTGATACTCCGGAGAGCATGATACAGAGAAAAATGTGTAACAATGCAACAAGGAAATACCCTAAGAATTATGACCCAATGGCACGACAGGCACAGGTTGAAATGGACGAGGTATATCAAGTTGCACAGGCTGAAATTGCCGAAAATGCTAATACTGTTGAATTTATAGAAGATAAGGCGGATACAGTTGACGCCACGGCAACCGACACAGCCGACAAGCAGTCAGAGGAGCTACCGCCGTTTATGCAGAGCGAGGAGAGCTGATATGAGAGTAATTTCACAGACTGGAAAAACAGATATTCCTTATGAGGATTTTGTTTTTTCAATATTAAATAGTAGTGGCGGGAATTATGGAATTGTTGCAGTTAAAAATGTCGCAGAGCCACCGGAAGTGTTTCTGAACAGTCTTATTGCAACTTATTCCACCGAAGCAAAAGCACTTAAGGTTATGGAAATGCTTAGAGAATCATATACCGGTATGCCTATCGTAATGCAGAATGTTGATGTTTCAGAAGATGTGGCAAAGGCATTTGAAAGATTAAAGAAATGCGGTGTTATTGTGCGAGCTGAAAATCAGCCGTCAAAAGTAGATTTTATCAACAATGCTGTTTTCCAGTTTCCACAGGATGATGAAGTCGAGGTGTGAGTATGAAAATTATTAAAGGTAAAGAGAAAGAATACAAGGATTGGTACGACAAGAATAGTGACGGATACAGCAGAGCTTGCTTCACTTATGCTGAAAGGTGGGCTGAACTGTTAGAAGCAGAAATTGACAAGAGCAACGATGTTATGGAGTGCTTTGTTGATAATGCCGACAGATTGAGCCGTGAAGCAGACACAGAGGGCATAACAGGATTTATGTACGGATGCGCAGTTAGTATTCTTTCGCAGTGCTGGGAATACGGAGAGTATTTGAGAAAGTGGCATAACAAAAAGTATGACTATGACGGAGACGGAGCTGTAAATCCGGCAGTTATAACAGTAGGGTGAAATGATGAAACTTAAATGTATAGCAACAGGAAGTACGGGAAATACATATGCCTTAATTAGCGACACAGGAGAAATCCTATTACTTGATTTGGGCGTGTCAGAAAAGACTATCAAAAAGGGAATTGATTGGAAAATATCAAATGTTGTTGGAGCTGTAATTTCGCACGGGCACAAAGACCATTCATTATCGGTTGAAGATTTTAAGTCAATGGGAATACCGATTTATGCACCATATTTGAAGATTGATTATATGTCAATGAATATGGGCGGATTTACAGTAAAACCTTTTGATTTAACAACAATAGACGGAAATTGGACACACACAAATGCAAATGGTGAACCTTGCCCGATATTCGGCTTTCTGATTACTCACAAGGAAATGGGAAGAATGCTTTATATAACCGATTGTGAGGTTGTCAAATGGAAGTTTAAAGACATAAACCACATTCTCTTAGGTGTGAATTATGACAAGGATTTAGTTGATAGGGATAACACAGGTAAAGCTAATCACGTATTCAGAGGTCACTTATCCATTGACACGGCTTGTGATTTTGTTAAGGCAAATTATTCAGACAGCTTGCAGAATGTCATAATGTGCCATTTATCAAGTGAAAACGCTGATAAGGATAGTTTTATCGAGAAAATGGAAAAAGTTGCTTGCGGGGCGAATGTAGATGTTGCAGAGCGTAACAAGGAATGGCTACTTGCTAATCCTAATGAATGTCCGTTTTAGAAAGAATTGAGAGGTGGAGAAGATGTGCAGTATTAAACAAATAAAAGAACTTGCGGAACGTAATGCTGTTTACGAGTTTGAAAAGAAAGCAAAGATGTATGGCAAGGAGTATATAAGATACTATTATAACAAATTGGCTGAATTGAATGGCAGTATTAATAGCGCTTGCAACTGCCAGCACAACAGTAATTCAAGAGATAATGAGCCTTGCTGCAGATGTGATAGTAGAAAGACACATGCCGACAGAATAAGGAATATGTCGGATGAAGAGTTAGCAGAGTTTATACATAAAATGGAAGCCACTTGTTTTGCAGATATTATAGGATATGCAAATAAAGACTGCGGGCAAGGCACAATTTCTTGTAGAGAATGCCGAGCAAAAGCGCCAACAATACTTGAATGGCTTCAATCAGAAGTTAAAGCAGAAGAAAGTGAGGAAAAATAATGAATTTTGTAGCATTAATGGGCCGATTAACTAGGGACCCAGACATTAGATATACACAGGGTGAAAATACAATGGCAATAGCAAGATTTACGCTTGCCGTTGATAAGAATTTTAAGAAAAAAGACGATAAGGCAAATTTCATTAACTGCGTGGCTTTTGGAAAGATTGCTGAAACAGTAGAAAAGCACGTATTTAAAGGTTCAAAGATAGCAGTTATCGGTGAGTGGACTACAGGAAGCTACAAGAATAGAGATGGAAACACAGTCTACACTAACGATTGCAACATATCTAAGTTGGAATTTTGTGACAGTAAAAATTCAAGTGGCAGCAGTGCAGAGCCACAGCCAAAACCCGATGATAGCTTTATGTCAATCCCGGATGGTATTGACGAGGAATTACCATTTAACTAAGAGCCGGTTGATTATAGGGCAGTCAATAACGGCTGTCCTAGAAAGGAAAAATAATGGATTATACAAATAAAATATTTGCAAATATTGCAAAGGATATGTCGGAGCAAAAAGATATTGCAGTTGTAAGAGCGTTTGTATTTCAGATTACAGAACTGCTACAGAAAAACGGCATTATGCCAATATGCACTGAAAGATACATGAATATCAATTCTGATAAATCAAGTTGCAGTATTATCAGAAAAATCAATATCTCATTCGATGAGCTTGATTGTACCAAGCATGACCGAAAAGTGAGAGAACAGGCATACAGAGATTTTATCAAGGAATTTGAGGATAGAGTTAATTCAAAAGATATATCTGAAAAACTTTTTGAAACTGAATGTATATTATTAGAGCGTGATAAGAATGGGAATGATTGACGCAAACAAACTAATTGAGGATATTCACAAAAGAAGCTATATCAGTAAGGCTTTATCTGAAATATTTGAAACTATCATTGATGAACAACCGACCGCCTACGATGTAGATAAGGTTGTGGAACAGTTAAAAGAAACTAAGGCTTATATGCTATATGAGAATATGAACGCTGATGTTAAGTGGATTGATAAGGCAATCGAGATAGT
>ERZ1023862.9-NODE-9-length-51858-cov-13.611490_pt1 | contig 51858 bp, 55 predicted proteins | sample MGYA00380388_ERZ1023862 | MGnify/ENA primary metagenome ERZ1023862 (study PRJEB33179, sample SAMN07449007) | human gut metagenome | biome: Human-gut; feature: Human associated habitat; material: Faeces | host: Homo sapiens | place: India: Bhopal | collected... | reverse complement strand
ACCGTTGGCGAGATAGTTCTTGATGGCGGCGTTGATCTCGTTGAGGAAGTTCGCCTTATTGGAATCCTTGCTGGAGGCGACTTCATCGGCCCACCTGTCAGCATAAGAGACAGCATCGATGCCAGAGTTCGCACCGACGGTCTCATCGATAGCCTCAGTGAAGATGCGCCTAACGTCATCCTTGGTCAACTGGGCCGTACTCTTATCGCCGATGGTCGCAGGCATGAATCCATAGTCCGAGATATCGACGTTCGAGGCGGGCTGGCCAGTCTTCTGGTCCATGGCCTCGGGAGCAACGATGTTCTCGGATACATAGCCGAGAGACGCCTGGTTGTTGCGGTCGAAGTAGAGCTGTGCCTTATCACCGTCGATATCGGACTTTACGTAGGAATACGTCAACGGGTTCAGATCGATGTAATCGGAATCGACGATCTCGTCCACGTCAATCCAGTAGAGACCCCTGTTGGTATCAGGGTTTCGACCGACGAGCAGCCTTGTGGACTGGCCGTTGGCCTTCATGTTCTGCACGAGCTGGTTAAGCTCAGCGGTCTTGTTCGGTCCGGACAGGATCCTGTGCATGTCATCAGTCGTGACACCGAACCAGTCTGCAATTGTCTTTGCGGAGCTCTGGATCTCGCCGGTCTCCATGTCCCTGCGATCGGGATAGTAGAAGATCTTCTCGACTAGACCGGAGCCAACAGTTCCGTCATCGAGACCATGGTTGCGCAACCCGGAGGATACCTGGAGTGCTGAGGCCGCACCGGGTACTTTCTGCTGCTCAGCAAGCGTGTCCCTGATGCTGTCCTTTGCATCGGACACCATGGACGTCGCATCGGTGCTGAAGCCCCTGCGCTCCTTGACGGTCTTAGTGTCAGGCGAAAGCGGAGGCATCCTGTTCGAGGACTGGTTGGACGGATTGGCCATTTTGCCAAACGTCCTATCGAGGGCCATGCCCGCGCCGGACATGATACTGCCGCCGAGAGCGCCCATCGCACCAGCCTCGACAGCCCTGTTGAACCAGCCGTCATCAAGGGTGCCGTCACGGATCTCATCGAGCGGCGACTGGACAAACTCTTCGAGGCCTTCCTCTGCGGCCTCGGATGCAAGCCTGCCAACCCAGCCCTTCGTTTCCTCTTTGGCAAGAGACTTTGCGGAGGACTCGATGGCCTTGCCAGCCATCTTCTTCGCGGCGTCTTCGGCACCCATGAGGCCAGCAGCCTTGGCGCCTCCCATGAGAGCAGCGTTCTTTGCGCCCCTCAACATGCCAGCGGAGCCGCCGAAGAACGGGCCGACTGCGTTGATGGCGCCGGATGCACCGGTGGCAAGCCTCTGTCCGAGATCGAGGTCCTGGTTCGGGATATAGCCGGCATCGTCCATCTCGGTAGCCCTGTGGCCAGAGGCTGCTTCGTAAAGCTGGGACGCTCCGGTAAACGGTGCGGAAACGGTTCCGAGAGGCAGGCCTAAGAGGAAGGAGCCGACGTCATCGAGCTTCGACTCGGTCTTCGCAGCCTCCTCGGCTCCGGCGAGACCCATGATGTTCTCGCCGATCTTGCCCATTGTGGCAGCCAGATAGTCAAGGCCCTCGGCCTTCTTCCTGCCAGCAGGAGGCTCAGCCGCGGCCCTTCGGGCGTCGGATTCATCGGCGATCTTCTGCCTCATGGACATGAAGTTCTCAGACATGCCAGAATCAGCGCCACCGCCGAGGTATTCCCTCGCGTTGAACTTGTTGCCGCCTCCCTGTGCGCCGGCCGTGGGGTTCTCGCCCCTGGCGATCTTAGAGAAGGCGTATTTGTCCAATGCCATATTGTTCCTCCGTCTTACGAGGATGTGCTTCTGAGAATTGATTGTAGCAGGTGAAAAGGAGGGCCGCTCCCGGCATGTCAACAGGAGCGGCCCTTTCGAGAGAGGGGATGTCTATGGTACCCCCGCTGGGAATCGAACCTAGGTCTGACGATTATAAATCGACTGCCCTTACCTTTGTGCTACGAGGGAATGGCCGCCAGGTTAGGGGGGCGGATCACTTCCCCCTACCCGGCGATGGTGCCCCCAGGCGGACTCGAACCGTCGACACCCGCTTTAGGAGAGCGGTGCTCTATCCTCTGAGCTACGGAGGCGTTGATGAGATAGTACCACACGGGGGATATCATGTCGGCGAGAATGTCGTATACCGCCCATGAAAAAAGGAAGCCCCAGCGATCAACACTGGAGCTTCCGTCTCATGGGATGAGTTCGTCACCCTGCTGCTAGTAGTAGATCTTCTGGCCCGCGAAGATCACGTTCGGGTTGGCAATGCCGTTCTTGTTGGCAAGGCCGATGTAGTTGCCGCCCCAACCGACCTTCTGTGCGATGCCGGACAGCGTGTCACCGGACTTGACGATATAGCAGCGGTTACCGGTGGGCTGCACGCCTAGCTTCGCATTGACCTTAGCCTGGACGGCGTCAGGATCGTAACCGGCAGCGGAGAGCTTATTGCGGCGGTCCTGACCGTTGCCCCAGGCGCCTGCGATAACCTCGCTAGCAATGGTGTCAACGGACTTCTTGCTGAGGCCAGCGCGTCGGTTGATCTCAGCCTGGACCTCGTCATAGCGGGTACCGAGGGCACGCTTGCGCTCATCGCCGTTACCCCACTTGCCAGCCTGGACTTCATCGGCAAGGACAGACGTCTTGGCAGAGCAGATATGGTTGACAGCGTTCTGCACCTCAGCGTATCGAGAACCAAGGTTCGCCTTGCGCGCATCACCGTTTCCGTACATGCCCAGGATCGTATTGCCGACCAGGACGTGCAGCGGCAGGGACGAATCAGCTTTCTCAGGTGTCATGGGTACCACGGGCTTCGTGCCGGAGGTGAAAGATGCTAGATCACGTTTGCCATTCAGGGCGTTGCAGTCAGCATGGCCGGCGATGCCGGGCACACGGCCAACAGAGGTGAACTGCCACAGATCGCAGTAGTGGCTGGGAGGCGTGTGCGCATAGCCATCGTTCACGCCATAGGTCGGGATCCAGGTCCACTTGACCCAGGGCTGCGAGACGACCGAGGCATACTGGCCATACAGATGGTTGGCGATATAGACGCCGTTGTCACCTGCGGACTTGGCGAGCGTGTTGCCCGCGGATACGATGCCAGCGACAGACTGGCCGCCGACCTCGACATCGAGCACGAAGCCCCGGCAGTTCTTGGCACCGGCAGCCCTGGCACGCGAGACGAGCCTGGACGCCTCGACGGCGCCGCCATTGCGGTAGAAGCCATAGCAGTAGTATGGGATACCCAGGCGCTCGCACTCGGAGATGTTGCGCGAGATCTTGGAATCGAGGTACGTGCCGTCCTGGACGCGCAGGATAGCAAAGTGGATGTTGGGCTTCACAGCCGCCCAGTCGATGTTACCCTGCCATTCGGACACATCGATGATGGTGGGGAGAATGCCTGCCATTACTCAGATGCCTCCTCTACCTTGGAGCCCATCGCAGAGTTCTCGGGTTCCTGCTCGCCGTCTGCGGGCTCATCGAACATAGTCTTGATCTCTTCTGCCATTACTACTCCTTACCCTTGTCTGCCTCGACTACCCCATCTTCCGGGTTGCCGGTGCGAAACATGGACATGACCGGCGACAGGATGCACATGATGGCGGCGGTGGCCAGAGAGGCGACCGTGGGATCCTTGATGGTGCTGGACACTGCGATCGGCACGGCTACGATTGCAACGGACACAAGGCCCTGCACAGTAGTCCTTGCAAGCCTCATCTCGGTGCTGTCGTCATTTAGGAACTTGTCGAGCATACGCTTTCCTTTCTAATCAGTTCCACCCATGTTCAGTCCAATGAACCTATCCTCGATCTTATCGATCCTCTCGGAGTTACGGTCCACCTTATGAAACAAAGTCTCGCTGGAGCTTTCCAGCTTGGCAATCCTGGTATCCATATCATTCACGCGATTCTCGATGGACTTCACGCAATCTCTCGTCTCCTCGAGAATCTGTGTTTGGAAATCCATCTTCATTGACAGGGACCTTTCGTCCTTGGCATCAGATTTGATTCGTATGATGGTTGTCGAGACGAGGGTTGCGAATGCGATCAACAGCGACCCGGATGCCATCAGCTGGTCAAAATCCATTACGATATCCTCCTGTAGAAAAGAAGTGCGATGTATTCTGGCATGAATGGCTCCTGCTCAGATTCGGATGTGCCACTATCGGCACTGAGCGAGTTAGCGTTATTCGGAAGATTCCCGGCTTCAATTATATTGCTTCCACCAGTAGATCCGACTGGATATCCAGAGCCGGCGGTGAGGACATATTTACCTGACGTGACAGCTTCCCACTTGCCGCGAGTCAACCTTGGATCAGATGACGTGTGCGTCACGATGACGCATCCTGTTGGATACATGCGATCGAATGAGCTCTCTTCGATCTCTTTGATAAGATCAGGGAGTATCGACTCGATGTAGGATTCAACTGTATCTTGGATCTTGCTTCCCAGCATTGCTCCGTCGGAAGCGGATTTCTCGCGCGTGGCAATCTCGACGACACGCCTGAAGTTCAGGTTGATCTTACGGCGGACCTGCTCGTTGAGGCCACCGTCACTCGTCATGATCTCGGCTATGTCGTAGCTGCGCGCCATATTCCTCCCAGATATAAGGGAAGGCCCCGGGGACTCGGCAGACCCGGGGCCTTCTGAAGACTAGGATAACACTGTGGCTTTTCAGGCTGTCAATAGCCTGGCCAGGGAGACTAGAACTTTGAAGCGCCAACTGTGAACCCACTGTCGTCCATACGTCGGTCTATCGGTATATTGAAGACGATCTCCGTTGCAACCGTTCCGGTCCCGTACAGACTGAATATGTTGTGAGCTAGGTCACTAAGACTACTAAAGAGGTCGGGCGTCATTCTATATCTCAGGACAAACCATGTTCCGATCGATACGAACTGCTGTCCTTGTCCCATGTCTACGAAATCGTCTCCGTACATATGGAACAAGTTGCCGCTTCCCTGATCCATGCTATTCATAGTTGCCTGAGCGGCCTGGATTATGATGCCGCTGTCTACACCGGAAATTATTCTGGATTCGGCGGGAGGCGTTGTTATGTCAGCATTTGGGTCGGGCCATCCATGAACTACGAAGCCCTCGAGAGTGGTGTTTGAAATCCCTTCCGATTGGAATGGCAGCGATATGTATCCAGAGGGCGGGTCCTGATTCTGTGGATATAACGCGAGGTTAAGCGGTGTCAGGACGCTTAGATAGAGTGTGTCACCGTCTGGATAATTCTCAATATTTATGAACTGAACAACCGTTCCCTTGTCCTTTGTATCCACCTGGAATAAAGATACTTTCTTTTCCTCGATCCCGTAGACGGGATCCTTAAACAAGATTTTTCCGAACATCGCTGCTGGATTCACATCAAGTTTCGGAGGCATCTCCAGCTTCTTTGGCCACAAGAGATTTTCTATCATCCGTCGTCCTTAGAACGCGATCTGTACGTCTATCAAAGAGTCTAGGACATTATTCTTTTTTCGCAAATGGATAAGGCGCCGAAATGGCCGGGAGGACCGAGGGGTTAGCAATTCCGACGTTCGCCACATTGACACCCTTGAGGTTGCGAAAAGGGGGTATCCAGCCCTCCCGATGTAGATGGACGCCCAGATCGGTCACCAGGACAAGCCAGCGGAAAAAGGGCAAAGGACCACCGTACTCATCGAGGTGCCCGTATCCGGGCGTCTTGGATATCTTACCACCGCTGATGCTTGGGTGCATTATTCTTTCTCGAGAATAATCATGACGCAAAGGAAAGGCCCCCGAAGGATCAACTCCTCCGAGGGCCACCGTGTCTGCAAGGATCGCAGTCTAGTTCCCGGTCGACCGTATCCCCACGGGAGAAATGATAACACTGACCGATGTGAATGTCATTATTCTCGAAAAAGAATAATAGGACTCGGATTGTCGGTGACAGGGCGATGGTAAAATGGACTCATCACTTGGAGGCAGAACTCCTCCATGGCGACTATAGCGTCCGTTCCCGGTCGGCTTAAAAGAGGCCAGTGAGTCTGAATAACCGAGGATTGAAGTTCCCTACGGAATGAGCCCGTCTGTGTACGCATGGACATAAAGCGAGAGCCGAGGCTAAGCCGTGGGGATGCCGATGAGGTCCATGATCTCAAGGCGCGCCTTATCGCCGGGCGCGCACGGGGAGCCCTTCCCCGCAGGCGAAACGGGAGGGCGGATACCGGTCATGGACAGACCTTAACCTTATGTTCCTTGGAGGACGTGGTAGCAAGGCAGCCTAGAAAAGCTGAATAAGGGGATTACGTACCATAGGCGGAGCTATGCCTGTTGACCATGATGATCTCAGTAAGACGTGCAGCAGAATCCGCGACAGCGGATTTGCAGTTACCCTTTGAGGTCACGGGGGATCGGGCAACAAGAACGGTTAGATGGCGGCGGATGGTGGGGGTGGCGATCTCAGTTACCCCCCCCCGCCATCTATACAAGCATTTGAAATTAGATAAACAAAGATAAATCAGACAAACTTGATAGGCCGTGGAGGGTCGGGAAACCCTGGCCGCTTGGAAGGGTTCGTCCGTCCGGTTTTCCAGTGAGCATGGTATCCAGGGTTCTTATGAGAGCTGGAAAAATTAGCGCGGGTAGATATAAAGAAAACAAAGAATCCTAATAATCCTAATATATACTAACCCCCTATATCCCTGGTTTCTTAGATAATTGTGTGTATTTTGTGATGGATAAACTGGTTATCTGGGTTGGCTGAAAAGACAACAGCCCTAATAACCAAGCAACCAAACAATCAAGTGTGTAAATTACGCAAGATAAATCCTAACGAAAGGAGATCAAAATGATCAACGTCAAACCGGAGGATCTGAACAACCTCTCACCTCAGGCGATGATCGCCTACAAGTTCATGGTCAAGGCAGACCGTGAAGACCCTATCAACATAGCAATGGCAGAGGTCGTCAAGGAACAAGCTCGTGGCGAGCAGATCGAGAATGATCGCAAGGCTAATCCTGATGACAAGTCAGAACGCATGGCAGCAGCATTTGCAAACCTGGCCCAAGGCATCTATGGCGTCAAGTACGCAGATCTAGACGAAGCTGCTCAGAAGCATGTCGATGAGCTAGCTAAGCTGTGCATCTAGGAAACCAGGGCGGTCGGATCTTCGGATCCGGCCGTCAGGGTTATTTTTTTCACGCGATGCAGCCCATGGCTGTCGGTGTGCGGACAACCGGCCCTAGCCGGTTGCGGCTTGTCCGAGATCGCAGGCGTACAGCTGTTAATGGGCGTGCATTGGTCATCGCGTGTGCAGATATAAAATCGTTTGTTTTCTTTATCCGGATTTTCCGGAAAAACTAAATCCGGTGAATCCGGAAGAACGGAGTGAATCATGAAAGACAAGTTCGCCAATCGTATCATCAACCGTGAAGACGGCATCACGCACATCAACATCATGATGGACTTCACTTGTGCCATCGCATCTCTCAAGTCTGCGTGCATCATGGACAGTCGTCCTGACAAGTTCAATGAGCTGTCGAAGATCGAGATCTCGCTCGATCCTGATTACGCTCAACGCTTGCTCGATATGCAGATCGGCGTGCGTCGCGTGGTCATCGATAGGTCTCGATTCCTGTGTATCCTGCATGGCGAAGATGTCTCTGTAGCCACGCTTTGCAAAGTGCAGAGGTCAATGAAATGCTGGGAAAAAGCAATGTCCGAGATGTTCGTTGACGAGTTCTCCGAGTGGACAGTTGGTCAACCGGAGGAATAACAACAATCGATAGGAGCAAAACCAAATGAACAACATCGATAAGACTGCGAAGCTGGCTCAGTATCACGATCGCAAGAATGCTGGCATGGCTGGCTATGAATCCTACATGGACCAGCAGTATCCGGAGCTGATCTCACCGAAGCACGCCATGCGGATGGATGAGCTGCCTTGGTCTGTCAGGCTGAAGCATATGACTGCCGGCGAGGTCGTGAAGCTCGTGCTCAAGACCATCATCAAGTTCGTCCTCTGGCTGATCGTGATCGAAGGCATCGCCGTTGGTCTATTTGTTCTGCAAGATATCAGCAGGTATGGCCTGTTCGGTTAGTAACCAAAGGGAGGCGGGTTTGTCCCGACTCCCTTGTTTCTATGAACGGAGAGAAATGAAGAAAGTCAGACTCATCGCCTCGAAGATCAACGTGGAAATCGAACCCGAGATGATTGTCCTGTACACCGTCGAAGGCGATGATAGCGAAGGCGCCGTAATACCTTTGTCTTACTGCTCCATCGTGGATATCGATGACGGTACGTATCCGGACGACGGTATAACATTTACCTTGGGCCTGAAGCGTACAGGCGAGCGTGCATATCTCGGGAAGCAGACTTCTACCAATCGGTTCATTAGATTCCCTAGTGATCGATACATCAGGTTTCCGTACTGTATCCATAAGACCATCGACGATATCATGAACAGCTATTTCGTCGATGATGACTTAATCGAAACGCTGATGAAGTTCCTGGTCACCATTGAGAATCTCAACTATGAATACCTCAGGTCGCATAGTGGAGACATCACTGTAATCAAGAACGTAAGCGAGACGATACACGGCGTAGAAAAAGCCAAGAAGATCGTCAGCAAGAAGCTCAAGCCAAAGGATCAAGGAACGGAGAAAGACGATGCAAGTTAAACTTGTCTCTACGAGAATACAAATGAACATCGAAGACGATTCGATCTATTTGTATATTGCCGATAATGCAATAGGCCAGAGCGTCGTGATACCGATGTCCTATTGTGCAATCACGCATATCGATGCAGGCTACGACTCAGATGATGACGTGGACTTCACGTTAAGCATGAGAGACGAAGTCCAGTATATCGATTCGAATCTTTACGAAGACCACGATCGAAACATCAAGTTCGAAGGTTGTTTTCATAAGGCAATCGGCAAGATTCTAAGCTGCCGTTTTACTGATGAATATCTAGCCAGAACAATGATGAGATTCTTGTTGGCTGTCGAAACTATCAACTATGAATACCTCGAATTGCACGGTGACAACATCGTTGCAATTAAGGAGGTGAGTACAACAGTACGATTCGTAGAGAAAGCCAAGAAGATCATCGGTAAGATACTCGCTGAAGGGAAGATCAGCGAGCCTACACCAAGGTACTAAAGAACGGAGAGAAGAATGAAAACAAAAGACATCTACCATTTCTTGGAGATGATCGACAAAGACGGTGTACGTGATCAGATCGTGCCGTGCTTCATGGGTTGTCCTGGTATTGGTAAGACCCATGAGATCGAGCGCTATGCAAAGGACAGGGGCAAGAAGGTAGTACATATCATTGCCTCGCAGATCCTTCCGTCCGAGGTGTCCGGCATTACTATGCCCGACAAGGAGGCCGGCGGCATGACAGTCTATGATCACGTTCGTCTGTCGTCATTGAAGGACGGAGACATTCTGTTCTTCGATGAGCTGCTTCAAGGTCAACAGCAAGTTCTGTCTGCCTGCCTTACGCTGATTCAGGAGCGAAGGCTCATGAGTGACAAGCCCTTGCCTGATGTCATGATCGTGGCTGCTGCAAATCCATTGGCGAGTCCTAGCCAACTGCCGGAGGCTATACGTGACAGATTCCTGTTCATCGGTATGCAGTTCAGCTTTGCCGAATGGAAACAGTACATGATCGATAGCCAAGACATCATCATCGAAGATAGTATGCAGAATGAGATCGATGCCTGTGATACCACTGTCGCAGGTTGGAATGCACAGACACCGAGAACAGTGACTAAGCTCTGCACGTTCATCAGGAACAATATCGATGACGAGTGTCTCGAAGAGTTCCTGTTGGATGCACACATCAACAGCAGGCTCGTCAAGTCACTCATCATGTCTGCCAAAGGGGCTTCGTCAAGTGACATGAGCAAGTTCACTGAGAAAGTGGAAGCAGTCATCAAAGGCATAAGCGATACGAAAGATGAGCACATCGATGTACTCAGCGAGATCGCTAAGCTGGCGGATGGAAAGACGCAAGATACGTCTACCCTCATGAACATGCTTATGAGCATGGATGAATGGGACGATGTTATCAAGCCGATGCTTGAGAGCATGAAGCTCTAAAAGAAAGGACATGAAAATGATCAAAATGCACAGGCTTAAACTCGGTAACCTTGCGTTGCCCGAGGTGTATGTCTGCCAGAATCAAGAGGCTGTCGACACTTGTCGTACCTCTGGCATCCCGTACATCAAGTGGTTCTATGGAACTGATACTGACCTGATCCTTTCCATCATGCTGCCCGTGTTAGAGAAGACAATGCCTGGCGTTGATTGGGATAGGATGTGCCGCATCAAGTGTGGCAGGATCAGGGAAGTCACCGTCATCACTCCGCCGCCAGTGGGCTATACCGTTGAGAAGGATAGCGAGTGGAACATCAATACCGGAAGCATCGCTAGTCCTGAGCCTATGGATAGCGAAGAGTTCGATCCGGTTGGAGTGGATGTCGACGAGGACTTTGACGAAGTGCAGACTGACTCTGCGAATGTTCTTCGCAGGTGCGGTGGCGACGCTTCGCCGAAGCAGGAAGAGAACATCAGCATCGAAGACTTCCTTGGTAGCAGTCTGTCTAAGGTTGATCCCGAGATCATCTCAGAGATGGGACTTATGCCTAAGTTCCTGGGTGAGATCGAGGAGAACATCCGATTCAACATCATGCAGTCGATGAGGTTCCGTGATTCTTATAACAAGAAGCTCGGGTGCTGCGTCGGTAATTTCGATAGTGAATTGCCGTCATCGAACCTGCTGATCCTTGATGTCTCTGCATCAATCCCGTGGGGCGTTGCTGACACGCTTCTCAAGATGGTAGACACCATGAGGGAGCAGGCCAACGCTGACCTCATCGTACATGCTGCGCACAGCGTGTGGTTTGCCAAGGGCGACAAGCTGCCCTCGCCTAGCAAGCTACGCAGGATGTGCCCTCGTGGGCAAGAAGCCCAAGAGTTTAGCAAGATCATCAAGGAGCATGTCTGCGGCAGGAGCTTCGACAACGTTATCTCCTTTGGAGATTACGATGCGCCCTGGTGCGGATATGATGACGTGATTAACACTGCCGTCAAAGAGAATCCGCCGAGCGTAGGCAAGCTCTGGTGCTATCACGTGTACGCAAAGGATCGCACTGGCTTTACCCAGTGGGTAGATATCTGCTCTCCCAATTGTGAGAAGGAATACAAGACTGGCTGGGCTAAGTGCATGAAGGAGTAACACATGACAGAGGATCCGTGTCCTCCGAAAGGAGGATCGATATATACCTGGATGTACCGTCAAGGACTGAAAGGTAGAAAGATCGAGGATGTAGTATCCGAGGTCTATGCCAATGGCCATTTCATCAGAGGCAAAGACGAACAGAACTTCTGGAACGGCGTGCATAACAGACAGCTGTACCAACAAGGTTCTCAATCTGCCCTCATGATACCGAGCGAGCTCAGGTCGAAGACTATCCCGTATTCGGATTATCCGATTCATCCGTATCTCGATCAGCCGGAGATCGCAAATAGGTGGGTGCCGATGGATAAGAACATGCGACCGATGATCCGTTGGTCACTCGGTTGCATGAGCCTGTCCGATGCACAGCATTTCTCTCGAGTCTTCCGAGGGAAAGTCGTCAAGTCGAAATACGTATCAGAGAATCTCAAGGGCACTAAGCTCATCGCGATAGACGTGGACGGTGACCATGAGGGCGAGCTTGACATCGATGTAATCGAAGCCTTCGCTCCGCTCATGGACCTAACAGCGTCCTTCTATAAACGAGATATAGTGCTCGATCATGTGAGCCCTGATTCGTATGACCTCAAGCTCTTGGCTCTGCCGACTAGCTATCACCTGATCTTCTCGGTAGACAGGCTGATCCCGACGATGCACTTTCCCGAGGCTCACATAGATATCGTGGGCAACACGGCGAACTCGTTACGCCATTGCAAGAACAAGATCTACAACGGTCTCAAGCCGTCACCTATGACGGACGAGATATGGAACTACATGCTCGATTACATCGAGAGGAGGAAGGGATGAACCTGCTCGACTTCATGAAGGCGATGGCTTACAAGCGTATGACTAAGTCCCAATTCGGAGAGATCATGCACAGCGATGATTACTCCGATGAGGAAAAGGAGAAGGCTCTTAAGGAGCTCGCGGCCGCAGGTGGTTACGAGCACCTCGACGAGTAAACGAAAGACTGATGAACGGAGAGAACAATGTCTTTCAAAGACGACATCTGGAAGCGTTTCCAGCAGCTCGTGGAATCTGACATCGATGGTTGCATAACTGGAAGTCTGTTCGGTGAGATCACCGACTTCGACAACTGGGATACGAAGCCTGACATCGATGTGTTCTGCTACAGCCGTGAAGCTCAGTGCTATGCAGTGGGCTACCTTATGAACAAGATGAACCTCGTGCCGAAGGGAGATCGTCCGGAGTTTACGGCCGGCGAGGAATCCAAGATTGGTTCCCTGCTCCATGGTGGTTATGGCCGTGGCAAGCTGATCACCCTGAAGTTCGGAAGCGATGATGACGACGTGATTGTGAACGTCTCCACTAAGAATCATCGCGGCCAGCTGTGCAATACCGTTGGTGCGGTACTCGGCACGTTTGATATGAGCATCATCATGAAGGGCTACGATATCTTGTCCGGGAACTATCTGGATATGCGTGAGCAGCAGATAGTCCGAAAGGACATGGTCGACGTGCTCGGTGTGTCGGAGTCTGATCCGATGACGGCGATCCCGAACCAGTTCCGCTATTACAACTATGCCACCTGGGAGGTCGCTCGTTACCTGCGTCAGTGGGAGCGTGTGCTCAAGTATGCCAGCCGAGGGTATGACATGCTGCCGCTTGCCAAGTTCTACAAGATGATGATCGACAAGACAATCGACAATGGCAAGATGTTCAAGACCGAGAACTATGGCCAGGCATATGACGCATTCGTCGAGGACTACTCGGCACTCGCATCTACAATCGACAATTGGATTAAGGAGCATGAGTAATGGATTCTGATAAGTTCTTCAAGAACTACTTTAAGGATCACGACTTCATGTGCAAAGGTTCCCGCAACTGTGATGCGGTCAACTTCTGCATTTGGGCCTGGGTCAAGTACGGAGCCTGCGATGAGGAGGAGTTCCAGCAGAACGTAGGCAAGCTGCTTGAGGATAAGATCGCGGACAAGACGATCTCGATTGATGAGACTCGTTACGACGAGGACTACTTCAATGATAAAATTAAAACCGTATTCAACTATCTCCCCTCATGGGGTCCTGATGGTAGTGAAGAGGACGCATTGAACTATGCGTTCAACGACTAGAGAGAGGAATGTCTCATGGGTGTATTGGACTTCAACGGCGGTGGTTCCGGCAACTCCTGGAACTATCACAGTCCTGAGAAGGATGGCTATTCGCTCGTCCTCGATGGACAGGTAGTCGGGATCGACACGCCGATCGCGCACAACTTCTCGCAGGACGGCAAGCAGGGTGCGCCGAAGTTCTGGGATGACGGCAACCCCGTGCGCAACATCAAGTTCACCGTGGCCGACACTGCGGGCAACTGCTTCGACTGGACCTTCTCGATTTCCAAGAAGCGTCCGACCTCTGCGTTTAACCAGGTGATGCAGGCTATCCTTGCTGTCAATCCGAATGCTACCAGCATTGCGGATTGCATGGGCTACCACATCACGGTGACCACGCAGCAGCCGCCGCAGGGCTTCGGCTACTCTGCGTCTAACCCTCGTCCCTGGTCTGTCAAGATCGGCGAGAAGATGCCGCGAGTCGAGGGCTTCGGCTATGAGGTGACTGACTCTGCCGCATCCATGCAGCGCAATCAGCAGCAGGTTCAGCAAGAGTATCAAGCGCAGCAGGCTGCTCGTCCGGCTCCCGCTATGCAGGCGCCAGCTCCGCAGCAGGCTATGCCGCAGCCGATGATGCCTCAGCAGCAGGCGGTGATGACACCGCAGCAGCAGGCAGCTGTCATGCAGCAGCAGTTTCCCGGAGCAACAGTTCAGTATGCAGCGCCGGCTCAGAATCCTCAGGTTGCGCAAAGAGCGCAAGTCCCTGTAGAAGTTTACGACGAAGATATTCCCTTTTAGAAAACCAAGCCATAAAGAAAGGAACATACCATGGCTAAGATGTATCTCAAGTCCGATCTCAAGTTTGTCGATGGTTATCTGATCGACAATGACGACAACGTCGTCGCGCTTCCTGACGGTGTGGCCGAGCAGATCAATGATCTGGAGACCTGCGTCCAGAAGCTGATGTACCTGGACGAGCAGCCCGAGCCGACACCTGAGCGTAGCCTCGATGGCTTTGAGCGCAAGTCCATACGCATGGTGCCGACCGTCAAGGCTGACACTCCGACCCTCGATAAGAAGGTCGCCGAGGGTAAGCAGATCCTCAGTGAGATCCGCGAGCTTGATAAGTCCGAGAAGATCAACGATGTCATCTCTGATTTTGAGGATGCCTTCGAGTGGTTCAAGGTCGAGCGCTTCGTCGAGGGTTCTAAGGTTGTCCGTGTCGACACTCCCGAGATCGGCAACATCCTCAATGTTGATCCGGAAGAGCTGATCAACGAGATCGCCTCTTACCTGGACTAACCTAGTTCCCAGAGCCGGGGATCGAAAGGTCCCCGGCTTACTGGGATAACTATTTAAGAACGGGGATCCGATATGAAGAAGACCAACTTCTGCGATAAACGCAGTTGGTCGCATAACGTGGGTGAGCTCTGGTTAGCTGCAAGACGAGAGCATCTCATGGCATCAGAGGTGAAGAACCTCATCACCGATTACAAGAGAATCAAAGCCGGCAAGATCAAACTGCCCAATGCGTTGCAGTTTGCCAAGGTCTATGGCTCGAAGATGAACTGTGATATCGACACGTCATCCTTCGGAGCAATGGCCCGAGGTCACATCATGGAACCTTATGCCGTCGAGGAGTACAACAGAATCAACGGCACTAAGTTCTATCAGTGGGATGACAAGTTGATCACGCGAGGTGTCGTTGGATTCTCGCCAGATGCCATGGATATCCCGCAGCTTCCTGGTACCAAGATGGTCGTCAATCTTGATGACGAGCTAGTCGATAAGAATGGCGATACCAATCCTGGCCCAAGTGAGATCTTGGAAATCAAGAGCTACGAGGCAGGCCAGGCATTCCAGAGACTCTCGATGATCGGACGTGATGAACCGCTTGAGGAGCGCTGGCAAATCGCTACGGCGATGGCTGTGTGCTACACCATCAAGACGGGAACCATCATGTTCTACTTGCCGCAGTGCGGTCTGGAGTTCTCAAAGCAATATGACAGAGCAGATCTTATCGATGAGATCGACATTGTCATGGACATCGCAAAGATGTGGGATCAGTACACCGAGTACATGGACTGCGTCATGATGCCCACAACGAAAGACACAATCATCTCAGAGAATCAGATCTACTCTGATTATCTCAAGGTAAACAATGCGCTAAGCATTTAACGAAAGGAGAGGCACAATGCCTAAGATTACTGACTTCGGTTTCGAGAAGATCGACGAGCTTCCGACCAAGGAGAATGATTGGGAGAAGCTGCTCGAGGCTTTCATGGCAGACGAGTCCGCTACTGCCATGATGAAGAAGTTCGATCTCAAGATCGCAAGCAACAAGGCGGCGTCTATCCGTAAGGCAGCTGACAAGCTGAACGTGAACGTCAAGGTTATCACCCGAGGCGATACCGTCTACGTCACGAAGTAGGTGTCGTATGACGTCTATCCAACCGATTGAGAGCAACGGACGTGTTTGCAAAGCAGAGCGAATCAACGAGATCGAAGAGTCTGTCATGAGCTTGTCTGATGAACTCGCCAAGTCGAATGAGGCACTCGATGATCTGGACTTCGCTCTTGATGTAGTGCAGGAACGTCATTGTTCCTACATGGCCAAAAGCAAAAAGGTCCGCAACAAGATGCGTAAGTTGTCGTCTGAACTGTAGGGAGAATGATGAAGATCATCATCACCAATCCTAACAACGGCAGGCGCTGGAGGCTGAGGCCATACTCCAATGGCCTCTGCCTCGCCATCGATAAGTCACCGTTGTCTAAGGTGAATCCGAAGAACGGGAAACCAATCAAATCAGAGTTTGTCCCATGCGATAAGTATCCGTCGTCATGGGATCAGGGACTCAAGTCCATGCTTGATTTGATGATGAACGATTCTGAGGATGAGACGGAGCTGGAGATCGAAGATCTGAAAGAAGCTCCTGCCATGCTGAAGGATGTATTTAGCAAATGGCTGTCTGATGTGACAGTCGAGATCGAAAGGAAATAACATGCCTGAGAACGATAGCAAGAAGAATCGCAGCGAGACGATCGAGGACAACGTCCGTAAGGCGTATGGCGACGGGAACGTTTCCAACGTTCTGTCCGGAACTTCTGAGGAGATCAAGGACAAGATGGCAGCTCGTAACGAGGAAGTCATCAAGAAGGCCAAAGAGAACGATGCTAGCATCGCACGCATCGTGATCGACGATGGCGACACTGATCTTGTGTTCCCGTTCAAGAAGCATATCGTCATCGCGTCCGATGGAGGCGTCGGTGTGTGCGGAGAGATCAAGCCGAATGATCTCGCAGATCTCATGACTAACATCGTTAGGGGAGTTCTCATCAATCATGGAGTCGATCCTAATGATGAGCGTACGTTCAACATGAACGCCGCGCTTGTTCTCGAGCTGGCTGCCGTTGACTTCCTTGGCAATGACTCCACGCCGTACAAGATTCTCAAGCGCTTCACTCGTCTCATGGATGCTATTGAAGAGCTTATTGCAGAGTAGTCATGCCGTCAGGGCCATGCCACCTTTGGGTGGTGTGGCCCTTTTTTTCTTGTGGTCATAGCGTTATCCTGCTATGGTCTCATTGTAGGCATACTGTCATGGAAAGGAGAACTGAATGGCAGGCTTTCTTAGCAAAGAGACAATCGCCGTGGAGGCCGATAGGTTGGGCGTATCGCTCGAAGGACTTACATGGCCAGAGCAACAGAAGGTAATCGCCGAAGCCAGGCGTGCAGAGAAAGAAAAGATGGCGGCGGAGGTGAAGCCTGAGCCGGAGCCTGAACCCGAGCGTAAGTCCACTGTTGTTGACGACGCTCGTGAGAAGGAGATCGCCGAGCTGAAGCGCGAGCTGGCCGAGGCAAAGGAGCAGGCCAAGGCTGTTCCTCAGGTGCCCGTGGTATGCGAGCTTGGCGTGAACGTCGTTGAGCCGACCATCGAGGACTACGACCGCGTCGTGCTTATTGCCTCTCCTGAGCAGAAGCCGACTCCGCAGCAGCCTGGCAAGTATTACGAGGAGGTTGGTACTCAGAAGATCACGACCGAGCGCAGCCTCGATGTCGGCAAGCTCAGCCCGTTCGGTCCGAACGAGAGTGGTACTAAGGTCGTCGACTATGACGTTAAGGATACCGGTCGGCCAGTAAACGCTGAGTCTACCATGCCGAAGTATAGCTGCCTGTTGACCTACAGGCCGACCAAGGACTTGTGTGCTGTCGCTGAGTTCCAGGGCCACAGGGGCTATCTGTGGACCCATCAGCGTCTTCCGAACGTGAAGTCTCTGCTTCAGCAGATGGGCGTGTATGAGGAGTTCCATGAGCTCTGGGACAAGAGGCATGGTGCAAAGTTCTACCTCGGTGGTTTGATCTGCGTAGACATCAGCTTTACTGACGAGACCATGCAGCGAATCGTGAAGGAGCTACGCCGTCGCGCTAAGGCTGGCGAGGATGAGATTCTCTAGCATGTTAAACCGGATAATGAATTATCCGGGTGAGATAGCTTACAGGTCGTCGTGGCCCGAGAACGTCTGGCTCTCGGTTGGTATGCACGGCAAGCAGCAATGCCTCTTGTATCACGACGACATAGCAACCTGGCCATATTCCGTGCAGCAGGCCGATTTATTCGCAAGTGATTGGAGGACAGAGGATGGCTAATTACATCGAGGGCGGTAAGCCAGATGTCGAGAAGGCTCTTTTAGTGGCGTTCGATACGCCGCCATACTTCGACTTCTATTCCACGATAGCCATGAAGTATAAGTCGTTCGAGTTCTCCGACGAGCTTACGGATACCGAGAGGATGTCGGAGTACGCGAAGATCTATCAGCAATTCAGGAAGTTCGTTGGTTCAAAGAAAGCGATGGTTATGGATAGGCGAGATAGCCTTGAGAGCCTTCGCGCCTGGTTTGAGGACCAGTTGGCCAAGTCCGATGTCTATCCGTCCAACAGGATTGATATGGTCTACAACAGCCTGAAAGTTGATTGGCTACGCCAAGCCATAGGAATAATCGACATGCTCATGGAAGAGATAAACGGAGGTTATTGATGTACATCCCAGACAAAGACGACGACAAGGGCCTCGACGGTATCGAGCCTGAAGATCTCGAGATTGATGACGAGGGCATCGATCCCGATGACGAGGCATGGATTGACGAAGAGGAAGACGAGGACGAGGAAGAGGACGAGGACGACGAGGAGGAAGACAATGGGCCTGAGGATCTCGCTGCTGCTTTTAGGCGCGTGCAGAGCATGGACAAAGAAGATCCTGAAGACTCAGTGGACGATCGAAGCGAAGATCCTGAAAGGGACACCGATGACCAGGATGGAGAGGATGACTCCGAGGTTGACGACGGAGACGTTGACGACGATCGAGGATCTTCAGCTCTGCCTGGAGAGATTGATTACGTTGCTGTCAAACGAGGCCTGATCGAGAACCTCAACAAGTCTGCCATCGCCAAGGCAGCTAAGGAGTTCAGGGATGCTAAGATCCGTGAGTTCCAGATGAACGACTTGTATGAGCGCACGTCTGATGGGCGCGTGATCTATCACAACCCGGATGATCCGAATCGTCCGTTCTCGTCTCGCATGGAAGCTCAGTCCTGGATTGACTCGTTCAACGGCCAGGTAAGGAATGAGCTCAAGCGCAGGGCTCTGGAGATCAGGAACGAGGATGCTGGTTCTATTCTCCCGTCGCTCAGGCTCATGGACTTCGCTCCGTCCTATGATGCCATGGACGACGCTGTGCGCGAGATGTTCGATGATCTGATCGAAGGCTATGAAGTCTTGGATTCCAACGGCAATGTCGTCGGATACAACTGCGACCTCGATAAGATGGCGTCGAAAGCCGAGCGCCTGGCTTCGCGCTTCTCCAAAGCCAAGCCGTCGAAGCGTCGCACGAAGGCGACGAAGACTGTCAATGAAGGAACTCGTCAGCCTTCTTTGGATATGAGGTCCCATGGCAGTGGGGGTAATGGTAAGATGAAGCGCGAACCTCAAACTCTTGAGGAAGCTATGCTACGACTCCGTCAGCAGAACAAGTAAAGGAGAAAGAAATGGATAAGATGCAGCAGAAGATCGAGAAGATTTTCAACAGGCAGAAGGCCGGCCTCATCGCCAATCTTGAGATGGCCAAGAGTCATGCTCATGCGTGGAACAAGCTGCTCGATATCAAGCGCATTTATCACGCCGTTACGGGTGAGGATCTTACTGATTTCGATAAGGTTCTCAAGGCAGCCGACGAAGCTGCGGCCATGTATGAGAGCACCCTTAACATCGTGAAGAACACGGGCTTTGGTGCCATGGCTCTGGGCGACACTGACTGCGAGTTCAAGAACCCCATTGACGAAGTCGTCGAGTTCAATGATCCGAAGTCGTGGGAGGATGTCTTCCACCAGGCGCTCCTGCACGAGGCTGCTGCTGCTGCCGGCAACGGTATCGAGCAGATCCGTGCTCGCCTTATCTCCGAGATGGAGGAAGGCACCAAGTGTTCTTGCGATGCCAAGTGCGAGGGCTAATAGTCCAAGGGATCTAATAGGTCCAGCGGGGGTCGAGGCGTAAGCCCCGGCCCCCTTTTTCTTAGGAGGCGTCATGGGGAAACCCAGAGTGTTTTATAAACCAGCAGAGGTTCTGATCGTCGAAGACGGTCGAGTAAGAAAAGGATGGTACACACAGGAGTGTGTTCCAGGCGGTGATGGGTTCGCCTATGACGGCGAGTGTACACCGATATTCGATAGCGTTGACGAGCTTGTCGGCTGGCTTGCCGACAACGCAGACTCACTGCCGATGGCCGGGGTGGAATAGATGACGGAGTTAGTTACCGTCCCAAAGTATTACAGGCCGAGGCCGTATCAGCAGGCTTGCTGGATGCGCAGGAGGACCGGCCAGGATAACTTCTATTTCAAGATCTGGGGCCGACAGCTCGGCAAGGATACCGACGACATCGAGAATGCGCTCGATTATTCATGGCGCCATCCTGGCACGAGGACCGCGTATATCGGCCTCGACAACAAATGGGTAAACGAGAACATCTTTAACAAGTACATCGATGGCAGGAGATTCTGGGACGACTTCCCTCAAGAGCATATTGTGGTGAAAGACACTGCGAAGGAAGTCACGTTTGCCAATCACCCAGAAGACAAAGCCGAGGCGCGTATCAAGTTCATCGGTTTCCAGAACGATGCAGCGCTTATCGGTTCTTCCTATGATCGCTTCGTGATATCGGAAGCCAGTCTGTATGGACCGAATGCTTTCCAGTTCATCGAGCCGATCTGGGAGAACAAGCTCGCCAATGGTGAGGACCTGGCCGTCTATATGAACGGCACGCCTCGTGGCATGAACAACGTATACACGAAGATAATCCAGAACTACACCGGTGTCATGGATCCAATGGACTTCCCTGGACCGCATAATGTACGCGGGCGTTATAGATCGTATGTTGACGTTGTTACCATCGAGGATGCTATGCGATGGGACGAGGACAAGCATGAATGGGTGCGCCTGTACACGCAGGACGACATCGATGCGATCCATGACAAGTACATCAGGCAGGGCCTGGAGGAACTGTTCTGGCAAGAGTTCTATTGCAAGTTCTCGACCGTCAACTCGGGCCTGGTGTACAGAGGCATTGAGAAGCTACGCGACGAGGGACGCTACTGCCGCTTTAACATCAATGACCGTGAGCCGGTCTATGTTGCATTCGATATTTCCTCGAAGGGCAAGATGACCGACGCCACGGCCGGCATCGTATTCCAGTTCATCGGTGGTCGCATGATGATCTGCGATTACATCGAGGAGCGTGGCCAGTCTCTCGCTCAGGTTGTGGCCACCCTGGCTCATGCTGAATGGTGGAAGTATGTCAGGGTCGGCTTCTTGCCTTGGGACTCCGAGAGGTCTGCATCTTCTGAGACGCCGATTGAGGAAGTGACACGCATGTTCCCATCGGTCACTTGGCACGCCTTGGATAAGGAGCGCGTTGACCGAGGTATCAACCTGGTGCGTGAGCTCATGCCAAACATGTGGATCAATTCCGATAAGTGCTCGAGACTCAACGATGCCTTCGATGCTTATGAGTACAAGCGTCTCGAGAAGCAGGATGACTGGTCCGCCTTGCCCATCCATAACTGGGCGAGTCACGGCATGGATGCACTGAGGTATGCGGCCATGGGCATTCGTGAGATGGATTACCTGAACATCAATTCGACTGGTCGTCCGATAGAGGTGCCAACTAACTACGAGTTCTTCGGCGAGTCGAATGATAGGCCACCGTCGAAACCGATAACCTACATGACCGAAAAGGAAAGGAAGGAGTTCCTTCATGGAAATGGAGCAAATACCTACGGATGGTTTTGATCTCCTCAAGAAGCGAGAGAAGCAAGTCCTCTCTCATGATCCCAAGAGGATGATAGTAGGCCATGCAGAATCGTTCTTGGCTGAGCCTGGTCTCTGGGAGAACTACGAGGACGAGGCGCTCGCTAAGGCCGAGACCATGCTGAGAGACTGGATAACTGAGATGTCCAAGATCCCAGGCTGGAAACGGGTTATCAAGCGCCGCAAGTACACGTTCTCCATGCTGTTCAAGTTGGTCACCGGCGATGACTACGAGCAGAAGAAGCACGCCAAGGAGATACGCATGTGGACTAACCTGTTCCGCTACTACTCCTCTCGCGTGCAAAAGGGAGGCTCGATTAACGGCAGGACCTATAGCAAGACCATCTATACGATCTCGCCTAAGAGACTTAATCGTCCTCCTTATTCTGTAAGGCTCAGGATACCCTGGATGGCTGAGAACGGTGTCAGGCCCGACGAGAGGACTATGCACTGTCACGAGGCCAACGTGCTCCTACCAGGACACGCCAGGAATCCTAACACCGATGCGAACATGAAGCGCAGGAGCGAGGAGGCGAAGCGTCGTTACAATGAGCGATACAAAGACCGAAAGCACTGAGATCATCAAGGCGAAAGCTATGCCGACGTCTGAGTCCATGGATGACTACATCGCTAACGTCTCTCTGTTCCGGACGATCGGGCAGGTTGTGGCCGGCCGTGATATGGCTGGAACGACGAAGACCTTCTTCGTCATGAATCTATTCTTCAGCGCTGTGTTCGACATGGACATCTCTCTGATCTCCGAGATCGTGAAGCGCATCGATGGCACTGCACCTGAGAAGGGGGGTACAGATGGATGCAGCTCTATCTTCTCAGATGCACTCAACGATGTGCTAAACTATGAGGACGCCAAACGCCTGACGATATTCCCTGATGATCCGGCGATCATAGCTCTCGCGAAAGCTACCGTGTGCATAGCGAACAGCGATCCTGGCATGAACATGCAGGCGAGGAAAGACAGGCAGAAGGCGGTGCAGATGATACTCGACCGCACCGAGGGTCGTCGCAATGAGCCGGCGAAACCGACCGTGGCGATCGAGTACAAGGAACCGGATTGGATGTCCTTGCCGAACGGAGAGAACAATGAAGGAAAAGCTGAGTGTTGACGTGGCCATGCGTCGTATCCAGGAAGTCGTCGCGAAAGAGACGCCGATGCCCGTGAAGATCAAGAGCGGGAAGGGTCTCTTCGAAGACACCTGCTATGCTGCTTGCCCGACTTGCGGGTTCCAGGCGGACCCGTCCTGGAGCTATTGCCCTAAGTGCGGGCAGGCGATCTCGTGGTAAGGGATATCATTGCGATGATCATACTGGTCATCATCGTTGTGCTAGTGATTCCATTCGTTATCGTCGGCATGTCAGTATTGCTGTCATACGTATGTTGAACCAGATGGATAGGAGTTAGGAGGAGTTTAGCTGATGAGCGTGATGGACAACATGCTTCGCATGTATTGCGAAAACTGTAAGTTCAACAAGCCAGGTAGGAAGAGCGATTGCATGATCAAGAAGGTCATGGTCTACGACTCACCATGTTCGAAGCAGTTCCATACATGGTGTGAGGGACAGACGCTTGGTGGCAACTGCAAGCAAAGGAAGCCGAAATAATGGGACCTATGATGAACAGGATATACACGATCCTTCTCCTGGGAGTTCTCCTTGTAATCGCGATCTGCACGAGCGATAAGGGAGAGCCGCGATGATACCTAACCATTACATCGGAACCGGCGGTATCCAGGTGAAGGACGTGATGAAGGCATTCATGTCGCCTGAGAGATACGCCGGCTTCTGTCAGGGAAACATCATCAAGTACATCCTGAGGTACAAGAAGAAGAATGGCATTATCGATCTCGAGAAGTGCCACGATTATCTGGACGAGCTTATAGACACCGAGAAGAAAATTGGAGAGAACTATGGGACACAACAGCATCGGAGCAGTTACGTGGCCGGCGGTAGTAACGTTCAAAGACGTGCATGTCGATAAAGCACAGGCCATGAAGATCGTCGAGGAGGCGTGTGAGGTACACTCCGCCTTCGAGAGGTATCGCCTGGCGAAAGATGCTAACGGCTATCTTGAGATGGAGCAGGCCAAGATGGACATGGTTGAGGAGATCTCCGATGTCATGCAAGCCTGTTCCAACATGCTCGCAGCGCTCGGCGTGTCCGATATGCGCGACGAGATGCGCAAGTGCGCTGATCGAAACAGGGCCAGGGGGCGCATGTAGATGGCGGTAGACCATTCGAAGATCGGCAAGAGAAGCCGTAGGCGTGGAGCAGATGGCGAGCGAGAGCTTGCTCATGCTCTATGTACCTATGGCTTCGATGCCCATCGTGGCCAGCAGTTCAGTGGCGGTGGAGATTCTCCAGACGTTGTAGGACTACCAGGCATACATATAGAATGTAAACGTGTTCAGAGTCTGAATGTCGAGAAAGCCATGGTGCAGAGCCGCACTGATGCCGAGGGAACCGATGATGTTCCGGTCGTCATGCACCGCAGGGATCGTGAGAAGTGGAAAGTCACCATGGATCTCGACGAGTTCATGAAGATGTACATCGCCGCGACAGATGCCGATGTTCCAAGGTTTCCAACTTGTGCTCTTCACAAGGAACCGGATATAAGCTAAGATCTATTCGAATGTGGTCTTCCCGACGCCATTCCCCTGAGAAACCCGTCTGCTCTTTACTCTCTGTTCAGCAGGCGGGTTTTTCATGTATAATGGCTGTCAAAGTCGCTCGTCAGTTTATAGGAGACAGGGGTTGCAACCCTGGGCTGGCGAGAGCGCAACAAGCCTGAGCTACGGTAAGAAGGTGAGCGCGGGACTCCGGGTTTCGCCCGGATGATAGGCTGACAACTATAGGAGGCATCGAGCTTCGGCCCGGTGCCTCCTTCCCGTTTACGGGATGATGGCGTCCCTCAAGTTGTTGTAATCATTGATCTCATGCCTATCGAGGCCAGTCCCATGCGGACCCTTGACCTGCGCCCAGGTATCCAGACCGTATACCAGGCCGATCTTGGCGGACTGGGAATAGGTCTTCTGAAGAATCTGGAACATCCTGAAGCGGGCAGGGCCAGACATTCTGATGCGATAGGTGCGGACAATCATTCCAACGCGAACCCATTCCTGATGATTCTCCTGGAGCTTGTCGTAATTCATGTTGCGTTTCACATGAAACTCTCGACCGTAGTAATCCGTACCGGTCACATCGATCGTTAGATCTCCGATGAAGTAATCGAAATCAAACTCAAGCTGCTCGAGCCATATCGATTCATTCGGCGGCTGCCTTGCGGACAGCTCACCTGTCATGAGGAGCACGCCACCGAAGTTCGGCTTGGTGTCCTCTTTTGGCATGGTGCATGGAATCATATCGATCTTGTCCGGCGTGATAACGCCAAGACCTTCCCAGTGATCCTGGGAATCGATCGACATGATATGCAAGATGCGGAGGCTGGTGTCATAGGTATACGTCCACCATGCCTTCGCAGAGATGTCGTAGCACAGAATAACGTTATCAAGTCCAGTACCGTTGGTCTCTGCCATCACCAGGTAGATGATGCCATCGATATACACCAGTCGAGCATTGTTGAGCCTATTGCCCAGGCGATCGGTGAAGATCGGCTTGAGCTGGTCAGACACATAGCTCACGCGCAACTGGTTGTTGTATTCCATGGCGTGCGTCGTGAGGGCCAAACCATAACGACTCACTGCGTACAGGCCATCATCGAATACACCGCAGCCCCAGCGAGAGTTGCAGCCCACGACGTTACTGACCTCTTCGGTCATATAGCCTTTCGAGGACATCTCGTTCGTGACGCTGACATTGGTCTCCAAGAGATTGAATCGCTTGACCTGTCCAGTGTTTGGGTTACCGCACATGATGGTGACGATCGAAGATGCAGAGTAAGTCTTGTGCTTCAGAACATTGGAGATCGTGATGCCGGTGCCGGGCTCAATGTCGACAAAGGCGCCGCCGACTCCTCGTGCCACGGAAAGCTCGTTGCCAGGATTACCACCGATATATAGGCGGTACTCAAGGTCTCCACCCCAGAAGTACAATCGGCCATCGATATGCGTCATGTACTTCGCGTTGACGCCTTTGGTCGTGTTCTCCGTTGGGATCTCAAGGCTGACGTTGGTCCACTGGCTTGTGTCGGCCAGGGCACCGAGCCACGCATAGCGCCACTCTCCTCCGTCATTCAGGTTCACATGGCCGGCGAAGGCAAACTCGGTGTTGTCATCCATGGTGAAATAGATGTCGACGCCAGTGATGTCATAGCCAGCCGGAGCTGTGCCGGATACTTCCATGTACTGCGCAGCGGACCATTCCACCGGCGATGCGGATACCATCTTCGCAGAGATCGGCGATCCCATCGTTGATCCGAAGATGTTCGTGTACACATAGCAAACCTGGATGCGGGATACCGTGCCATCGGTAAGCGAACCTTTGTTCGTAAGTGTCGGCGCAGCTGTTGGCTCTGGGACGAGCTGGTAACTTCTAACCCCCTGGCTTGTCAGGGTCGCCAGGTCGCCAACGAAGCACTCACTCTCATCAGAGAAGCAGATGAGCTTGGAGGCGTAGTATGCGATCTCAGTCCACACCTTGCTCGTGTCAGAGCCATCGTGGTCAACAACGGGTATCTGAGTCCATGAGGACGGATCGTCGCCTAGCTTGTGTACGTAGAGAGATCCATCGGAGAAAGCGCATATCAGGTTGTTCTTCTGTAGGCAGGCAACACCTGTGAACTGAAGACCCTTCGGTGCGGTAGCGACAAGCTCATCATCGTCTCGAGTCTCAATGCCCTTCGTCAGAGATAGCGAACAGTTGTTCTGGACCATCAGGAAGTTGTCCATCAGGTCTGCCTGGCCATCGCTGAACGGCGATGCAACCGGGTTCCAACCAGGCGACTTCTCGTCGATGTTTATGCCGGCCCATTGGCGCAGGCTCGTGATGCGCGGCTCGCTCGACGAGATCGCTGCCTGTGTTGCGGACTGCTTTTTCTTGGCCATGGGTTACACCACCTCGTACCAACCAGGAATGTCCCATCCAACATGATCCGGCTGAGTGGCCATAGAGTTTGCTTCGCGCATTGCGGACAGCAGCTTCTGGGCATTGTCGGTGAGATCCTGCATACGCATCTGGGCAACGGGGCTACCGACGCAATGCAGGGCAGCGACTCGCATGACGAGATAGTTTGGATCAGGAATCTCGTCAAACCATCTGTCGAGCTTGTATTGCTCAGAGATCTTGGCCTGCTTGTCCTTATCCATCTTGTCGAACTCGTCGGCACGCGGCGGGATATCGGGCATCTCGATCTCGCGTTGCACGTCCATCACGGCAACCCTGTGGCGTTCGTTCGGAGACAACACCCTGTTGAACGTGACGATCCTACCGATCACGGCAGCGCACAACCTGTTGTCGTCATAGTTGGTTTGGCCATGCTCGCCATACCACCTTCGCCTACCGCCGTTCATCTCGCCCATCGACGAGAACGGGACTGTATAGAAGTCGTTCGTCGGGTTGCCACACCTATCAGGCCTGCACATGCGAATGCCGTCATCGTGCAAGCCAGAGGGCTTGTATACCCAGTCAGGCAAACGGAACTCCGGGATGCTGCCCGGCCTGCCAAAGTCATCGCAGGTGCCGAGGACCAAGCGCTCCCTAAGCCAGAGCCAGTCTTCCTCTTTCTGGAGCTCCTGGAGAACCAGACGAAGCTCCATGATCACTTCGCGATATTTGTCGTCGGTGAACTCGAAATCGAGCAGGACCTTTTCCTGTGCGTAGTACACCTGTTGGACGAACTCATCGAGTGTCATCGACCTCATGGTCATCCTCCTCATTTTCTATGGGGACGAGACAAAGGTTGCGCAACCGCATGACGATCATCTCGTCCCCGAGATCGGGCTGGTTTACTAACTGCCCTATTACTTGCTGTTCTTAGGCGGGAACGGCTTCTTGCCCTTGGGCATCGGCTTAGCCTTAGCCTTAGCCTTAGCCTTACCCTTAGGCATCGGCTTGCCCTTACCCTTGGGCATCGGCTTGCCTTTGCCCTTGCTCTTGGGCATCGGCTTGCCCTTACCCTTGGACTTCGGTTTGCCTGCCGGCATCGGTTCACCAGCGGGCATCGGGAAGCCCTTTTTCTTCTTCTTGCCGAGCATCGGGGCCGTATCGCCCATCACGTTCGCCATGGCATCCATGAAAGACATTTGTCTCCTCCTTAGAAAAAAGGTGCCTACCAGCCGATTGTACATCGACCGATAAGCACCTGTGCAACCAGTGGGTCGGTTTACTTGCCGCCCTTTTTGCCTTTCTTACCGCACTTGGCCATATAAATCACCTCCTATGCTTGACGTTTTCGCTGATCATAACCAGAAGCCATACGCTGCCAATAGTCACCAGAGGCAGATTGCGAAGTGTCGCTGCCACCGGTATTCAGGCCACTGGCCTTCTTGTTGGCCATATCAGGCCTGATGAACGAGAAGTCATCTGGTTTCACAGGACCCTTCTTATGGGAATCGAAGAAGTCCGTGTTAAGCCATGACGGAGGCTTCAGGGTGTGATTGGCACCATCGATCATGTCCTTCGCGAGATCAGGATGGATGTTGTTGAGCTGAGCTATGTAGTCAGCCGCAAGCTCCCTGAAACCCTGCTCGGCATTCATAGTTGCTTCGTTGCGCGAGTTGTTATTCTGAGCAAGCGCTTCGAAGTAACTGTTATCAACTGAGTTGATATTCTCGCGCAAGTTGCGAAGGGTCGCCTCGTCGATCGTGTCATCCTGGTCGGCAAGCAGGTCAAAGTAGTCGTAGAGGAAGCTGCCGCGCATAGCTCCGCCTGCTGCATCTTTAGCCTGGCTGGCGGTATCTTGCAGCTTCTTGTGCTGCGAGAACCATTCGCTTCCGGCTTTCCTCTTGGCCTGTGTGACCTGCGTGTCACGGAGGAACTTGTTCTGCTGGTCGCTAGTATCCAGCAGGGACATAGTATCTTCGTAGTTTCCGAGCGTGGTCTTGTAGTTATAACCGGTGATGCCGGCGAGGTTATCGCCGGCTCGCTTCTGCTCATCGGATGGGCCGGTGGATCCACCACCGCCACCACCTCCGCCGCCGTAGCCACCACCGCCGCTAGGCCATCCGCCCGATACGGGTTGATTGCCTTGAGGTGTGGCGGCAGCACCGTTTAAGACCTCGGTGTTTCCGATCCCGATACGCGGAGCTCCCGCCATTTATATCACCTACTTACTCATGAAGTATGCGTTGGTCACCTTGCCGGTCGAATCAGTCACGAACTCCAAGGTGTCCTTCGTATAGTCGGTCTGATGGGCCGCCTGGCGAACCACGTCGACGTTTCCGTTTGCAGGACCAGCCGGACCCTGAGGACCGGTGAGACCCTGCGGACCCTGAGGGCCAGCCTCGCCACGGGGGCCCTGAGGACCGGTGAGACCGGTGTCGCCCTTTTCGCCTTGGGGACCCTTGGGGCCAGTTAGGCCAGTGTCGCCCTTTTTGCCCTGGGGACCCTGAGGACCAGTGAGACCAGTCTTGCCCTGGGGACCAGTGTCGCCCTGGGGACCAGTGTCACCGGGGTCGCCCTTCGGGCCAGCATCGCCCTTCGGGCCAGCCGGACCAATAGGACCCTGAGGACCGACGGGGCCAGCTTTGCCTTGCAGACCAGTCTTGCCCTGCGGACCTTCGGGACCACGCTCGCCTGTTAGGCCAGTGTCACCCTTTTCACCCTTCGGGCCTGCCGGACCGGCGGGACCAGTGAGGCCCTGAGGACCCTGCTCGCCAGGATCGCCCTTGGCGCCTGCGGCTCCAGCAGGGCCTGTGGGGCCAGCCGGACCCTGAGGACCGCGTACCAAACCTGCATCGATGATAGCCATATTTAAGCCTCCGGAGTCTCGATGATCAGGTGACCCTGATCGTTGATGGTGAACTTCGTCTTAGCGAGCTGCTCGTTGACGATCCTGCGGATTTCAGTTCCGACTGTTTCGGATGTTACCTGAGGATTTTTCCACTCGGAAGTCCCGTCGCCATTGGCAGTCAGCACTTGGCCGACCGTGCCTTCGTTTAGTGGGACGGCCAGCTTGCCGCCGAGCTTGGTAGCCGTGTCGTCTGAAAGGGCTTTCAAGTCCTTCAGATCGGCTAGCTTGTCTTCGATTTTAGCCATACTCATGCTCCTATTCCGAGGTATGCCTTCGTCTCCTCGACGCTCGCGACCTCTATTTTATCAATCTTCTCCGTGAGATTTGTATTCAGATGCGACCTGCTAATCGAGCCAGGCTTGATGCCTATTGTCGTGCCAGTGAGCTCGATCGTCTGATTATCAGGCGCAACCAAACCGGGCGTCGTATCAATCGGTAGATCGAGCACGCCGATTACAGCATTATCTTTTATGACGGCAGGGAGAATCTTATTAGCAACATTGGCTGTCTGGACCATATAGCCGATAAGAGATCCGTCGTTGTTTTTGAAGTTCAGATCTCTCGTAGTGATTTGTGTGGCGTAAAGCCATGACATGGAGATGCCTGGGATACGAGTACCGTCCAGATGGGATACCTCATTTGACAGCGTATTGTGTGTGACCAAGCCCTCCACGAGGTTTGCGTCCAAGTACGACTTGTCAATCGATCCGGGCTTCACGCCTATCGTTGTCCCGGTAAGCTCGATCGTCTTGTTGTCCGGTGCGACTAGGCCAGGCGTTGTACCAATAGGTAGATCAAGGATTCCGACTACGGTATCGCCATTCTTGATTACGAGATGGATACCATCGCCATCAATGCTGGATACGTCGATCATATGACCAGTAAAAGACCCTGCATTGTTTTTGAAGCGCAGCATGACTGCACTAATTTCGAAGGCATAGAACCATGAGAGCAAGGCGCCGTTGACTTCAGTACCGTCTAAGTAGAATAGTTTATTTGTAGCTTTATTTTGCAGAAGCAAGTTGCCCGGCTTATCCAGCACGTTCTCCCAGTCGACATTGAGCGTGCCGATCTTTGTGATCGTATAGTCGCCGGAGTTATCAACGGACGAACCGATGATGCCGACCGTGCCAGCCTTATCAATAGCAAGATCTCCGTCAATGATGAAACGGGAATCCTGGAAGGCTGTGGTAGCCGTATCAGCCGGGATCCTCAGCACGCCTTCAGACGGTATGGTAAGCGAAACAAGGTAGCGCACAGAGAAGCCCTGGACACCCTGCCAATCCTCTACCACGGTCCACGGGCCGCCGTCCTCAGCGATAACCGGCTCGAATCCCCTGATATACAGGTCGAACTGATTGTCGTCGTCCTTCACGATGAAGGCTCGGTTGACCGGGGTATCGTCGAACGCGGGCAGCTGATCGGTGGTATAGATGCCGCCCTGGATGTCGACGGACTTACCGTCAGCACCCCTGGGCAGACCGAAGTCCACGGTAAACTTGTTGCCGATAGCATCGGTACGAGTGATCTTGACAGTCGGAGTCTTGGTCTCCTCGACCTTGCCGATCTCCATGATGGCGGGCTTGCCGTCTTCACCAGGAGCACCAGTAGCACCCTGCGGGCCCTGCGGTCCTCGCAGGCCGTCTTTGCCCTGGGGGCCGGGAGCACCATCACGGCCATCCTCGCCAGGATCACCCTTGTCGCCCTTGGGTCCACGAGCAGGCTTGCCCGTCGGCACACCACCGATTACCCAGTTGCCGGAGTCATCGATCTCCAGGGATTGCAGAACATCGAAGTCGACTTGACTCGTGAAGAATGCCTTGTCATTCTCGACTGCCTCGACGGTACCGAAAGCCATGCGACCGTTGAGCGTGAAGATCACAACGTCATTCACGCGCGGGATCGGCATGGACTTCCATTGGGAATTGTTGCGCCCATAGTGCATGAGCGTGGAGATGTCGGTCTGATAGGCGTAGCCTTCACCCATCGGCTTGCCGAGATCAACGGAACACAGGAAGATCCTGGAGCCAGTAGATCCGGCAGGGATCGGGATATGGGTTACCGTGGACTTGCCGTCCCTGGTAACCGTGAAGTCCATGACGACGGTCTCGCCGGCAACAGGGCGTTCCGGCTTAGCGGAGACCTTGATTACGCCGGCCGAGAGGTTAGGCGTCTGATAGACAGTCTCGCCGTTCTCGTCCTCCACGATGGAGAACTTAAAGGTATCCTCGTCTACCTCGACGCCAGCAATCGTGATACCGCGACCACGCGGGCCTCGACCGATCGTCGAGATGGCGGGGAGCTGGTCATCGCATTCTGTTGCCGTGAAGTCCGGCTCTATATACGGCTTAGAGTTGCCGTGGCTAACGAGGTCCGGGATGCCCATGCAACCCGTGTGGTCATGTGGGATCATGTCTCGCTCCTTACTTGGCGTTCGCGCCTATCTTTGGCGCAACTTTCCACTGATCGGATTTTCGCACAAATGCCTTGTTCTTTGAGCTGTCACCGACGGCTACGTTTTTCACATCGCGCCAAGAGCCCGACTTGCGAATCTTTACGCTGCCGCCGTCGCGGTTGCAAGACTGCATGGTTCCAGACTTCCTGATAGCAAACGGGAAGTAATCGAGGAACTCCATGAAGCCGGGAATCGTGATGGGCAGAGGCGAAGGATAAATCGGGTTGGCCATTGCGTAGTCACCGGTACCGCCGATGTATAGAGTACCGTCGCGTCCCTGCGCACTCGCGCCGAACTCCTGCATCTTGCCGACGTAGATGTATCCGTTGCCCGGTGAATCTTGGCCAGGGTTGCCGCAGCTGAAGAACCAGCGATACCAACCGGGGACTCCGGATGCCGACCAAGCAGGCCTTCCGGCCGCCCAGCTCGGTGCGTTAGATGCAGAGCCATTGTTCGCATCGACGTTCGCTCGGAACTCGCCTTTTGTGTTGTTTCCGACTGCTACGACTTTGCTGTTCTGCCATGCGAAGTAAAAGTTGGACGAGCTGACGATCATGACGGACTCGTAGATATTGGCAATAACCGGATCGGAAATCTCGCCATTAAATCCGACATACACCGAATAGTCGTCATAAACGGCGACAAATACATCCATGTGAACAGACGACATCGATGGTGCGATGCCGGCGGTGCCAGGCAGGGCGAAGCAGGTGACCGCACTGCTGCTGTGCGCTTCGTCATAGCCTGCCTGGTCGATCCTTACTTTTTTGAATCCAACTAACTTTGCCATGCTAGTTCACCTGCACGTCGTTCTCACCGTCAGCATCGGTCTTGATCCAGTTGGCCGAACCTCCGCCATAGACGTTCATGTTGCCGATAGCGATCTTATCGGTGTTGGGCCAAGTGATCTGGCCAGTCTCGTGGTCGAGCGTGCCGCCCTGGTAGATCTTGGCGATGATTGCTTCCAAGCCAGCAATGGTGAACGTCTTCAGCTCGGTGATCTTGTCATCGATCTTCTTGTCTAGATCTTTGTTCTTGGCATCGATGTAGGCCTTCACGGTAGGCTGTCCGTCGAATGCGTTATCGCCGTGGCCGGTCTGGTTAAAGCCTAGGTCAGCATGGAGATGGTCGAGCGCATCCTTCAGATGGTTGTCATCCTGCTTGTCGATGTAATCGATGAGATTCTTGGCAACCTGGCCGTTAATGGTGATCGGGGAACCGTTGATGATCTTCTTGATGTCCTCGACAGTAATGCCGAGAACCTTTGCGAAGTCATCGATATTCGGTACCTCAACATCACCACCGATGCCGAAAGCCAGGTTGACCGTCCATGCCTCGTTTGCAGGGGGTGTGTTAAAGTCATCCGGGCCAGTGCCATCCGGATACACGAGCTTCTCGTGCCAATCAGACTCAGTCGTCTTCTTGATGTACAGCGTGGCGACACCAGCGCCAACCATGTGATCGGGGTCTGTCGGCTTGCCGCCATCATCCGTCTGCCAAATATACGGGATCGCCGGCGTAGTCCAGGACCACTCGTCGCGGCCGGGCCTGCGGTAGATGAAGGTGATCGTGAAGGTCTGCGGAATGGTGAATGGGCGAAGGTTGTACTGGTAGCTCAGGCATCCGCCGTTAATGTTCTGGCTAATCCATTCAGAGGACCAGGTCTTGGTAGCCTCATCGTAGACCATGCCCTTCAGCTTAGTCTCGCATTTAGAATCGCTGGCGATCTCGACCTTGCAAGAATCACCCTTGATGCCCCTGCCGACACGGGAGAACATGGGCAGCTGGTCATCGCAGGAATCTGCGCAGCGGTCCGGATTGATGTGATGGTCGTGCATGTTTCTATTCCCTCCTGGTTCCAACGTGCGCTGTCGGCGTGACAACTATGGTGCCATTGAATACCAGGTCACGCTTGCTTGTTCCGGCTTTCGCGAACACCGAGAATCGCCTGGCGATCATTGCGTCAGAAAAACTGTTGGCCCCTATATCCGACTCTATGTTGACACGGACGATCCAGTCATCATCGGGATCAAGACTGGCTGTTGCCACAAGACCCTCTGGGGCATTGACGATCTCGACATCAAAGCCCGTGTAGCCCTCGTCCTTCAGGTGAATCGGGAACAGCTTGCGCATGTCGATGAAATGCTCGCAGTGAGGCGGGCAGCACTCCATATGCGGAGTACGTCGGCAGCAAGAATTGACGAAGTCCCATTCCTGGCAGCACGAATCAGGCTTATCAGGCGTGGGCCAACCGAGCATATCGTGGCGCATCCTATCATGCGGCATAGCGGGAATCGGCCTGTGCATCTCCATGTAATAGCATGGGATGGCCAGGCTTGCCGTTGTGCCGTCGGCCACATAGACCGTACCGCGCGTGGACGTCTTCTGTAGCGTGCGACGCTTGGGCTTCGGCCTCGGGGCGTCTATGCGGTAACCGTTGCGCATCGCTTATCCCCTTCCGTAACGCTTACGGGTCTCATCGGAGACATCGTCATAATCGAGGTATCCAAGACCGTCGTAGGCCTGGAACATGTCATCGGCGAAGTTCTTGACCGGGATTGCCCTGTTGGTCCTACCGGCACCATACCTGCCGTTCTCACCGGAGATACGCTTGATCCACTCATCATCGAAGCCGGCGCCTTCAACAGGGTTGCCTCGATGATCCTTGGTATTCGCGCCCTCCTCGGTGCCAGGCGTGTACAGCAGGTTCTCGGCCCTGGCCAGCTTGTTAAGATCGGAGATCGAATAGCCGAGATCCTCGACGTCCACGTCTCCCGAGTTCACAGCATCGAGCTGCTGGTCAAGCATGTAGAGCATCGCAGCTTCCATAGCCTCGTTGTCTACAGCGCCGTTGCTGAGCTCCATGTGGGAGAGCGGCGTGCCGTCAATGGTGATGTAATCGGCAAGGGATTCACCCTGGTCATTCTGCTCGAAGATGCGGTCAACCAGAGCCTGAACCATGGCATCGTCGCCTCCGGTGTACTGATGGCCGGTGGTGCCGAAGTTGTTGATCACGTCGGCCATGGTGTCGCCATTCATGGTCGAATCGAAGTATTGATCCCATGCTGCACGGCTATCACCGAGATAAGCATCACCGAGATACTTGGCAAGATCCGGGTCGTTGTACAAGGAGTACAGGTAATCAGACCTAGCCTTCTGCGCATCATCAGACAGGTTGGTGTACGTCATGCCATCGCGATCGTAATCCTTCGTTCCGTAGCTTGCGAACGGATTCGAGTACGCATCGCCCATGGCGATGTCCAGCCAGTCAACATCGGCAGGATCATATCCATCTGCGAACTTCAGCTTGCCGGATGCGATGTCATCTTTGATTCGCCTGTTGAGCACGTCGAGGGTATCGTTGTCGCCTTCTTGCGGGACATATCCATTCTGATCATAAGCCTCAGAGCTCATGGTCGCTGCATCGGCGGCCTTCTCGCCTTCCGTGCGACCATCGGCCCCGCGCTTCTGGATAGCGGATTTGTCCTGCTTTCCACCGTTTACGATCTCTTGCCTTGCGGTAAGGCTGCTAGGTTCGATATATGAGCCAAGCCTTCCGGTGGCTTTTTGGCTCATCTCCCTTGCTCGAGCTCCGGCAGGTGCGGAGGCTGCTTGCACCCTTCGAGACTTTGTTCCCTGGTTGGGATTGCCGCCTCCCCTTTGAGGGGTGCCGCCTCCCTTTTTGCCCTGGCTCTTGTTGCCACCGGACGGCTTCTTGCCTCCGGCTATAGAGTCGGGAAATATCTTTGCGAGCACATTGCCCACCGCATTACCTATAGCGTTGAACATCAGTCCTCCTCGTAATAATCGTCCATGCGCTTGGACAGATCTTCGGTGTTCATCTCATCATACGCCGGTCCTTGATGCTTAGCATCTCGGAACGCCTTGTTGCTCGTTGCAAACCTGGCGATATTGGGATTCAGACCGAGACCCCTGGACATCTTCTTACTGCCGGGTGCCAGCGAGAGGATGATATTCCTGATCGCGGTTTGCGGATCGTTGGGGAAGATCGCGTTGGCAGTCGCATCAGGATTGCCAGACAGTCCGGCTTCCATAGCATTCGGGATGCTACTTGCAGTATTCACTGCCAACGTCATCACGGGGTTCGTGACTATCTGCGACCCACCGGCTTTCTTGGCCACGTTTAGAGCTGCCTTGCCGAGACTCTTCGCTTTTCCGGCAACAGTCTTTTCGCCGGCTTTCTTAGCAGCTCCCTTAGTGGCTTCCTTTACTGCCTTCTCGCCGGCTTCCTTTGCAACGGGTTGCGTATACCTTGCGCCACGGTACGCATCGAGCGCGTCGTCTGCGTACTGTTTTAGGCCAGACGTCTTGGTCTTAGCGATGTCAACAAGCTCATCGATCGGGTTATGGTAGCCGGTGCCAGGTGCGTATTTCGCTGCAAGGTCTGCTGCAAGATACGGCTCTGCTGCGGCGTTCTTTAATGCAGACTCCTTGGCCGCATTGAATCCACTTTTCATCCTGCCGATGTCATTAGCGAGCACTTTTGCCTGGTTGACAGGATTGACCTTGTCGAGGATCTTGGTGGCCCTGCTGGCATCGTCAGCAAGCGGAGCGATCTTTCCAGCGGCGCGTGCTGCATCGATTCCCTCGTCCAGCTTGCCGATACCGGGCAACGCGGACAGGCCGAGATCGAGCGCTGCATTGATGGCCCTGCCGGTTCGCTCGTTGTCATCGAGCTGCTGGAGCGTCACGGAGTCCCTGCCAGTCAGTGCCTCATTGATATTGTCGGCATTCTGCAAGCCGGCGAGCGCGATGGATGCCGGCACGCCGAAACCGGGGATCGCCGACACGGCAAGACTTGTGCCAATGGATGCAAGGGCATCTGCCGTCTTGTCATCAATGACCCCCTCTGTGAAGTCGCGCCAATCGGAGGCAGTGTTCTCGTCACCGGTCAACAGGCCGGCAAGGCCACCGAGGGCCTCGGCACCGCCGCCAGCAAGGAGATCCCATGCTTCTTTTACGCCATCGCCCAGGAAGTCGTTTACGCCGTCAATGCCGTGTGCCACATCTTCAACCGCAGACGTGAATGCATTCTTGCCACGAACCTGGTCAGCCGTAGACTCTGGGTTCATCGTGGCGTAATAGCTCTCGGCTCGCTCCAGGAACTTTCGATCATCAGTGTCAGCATTCTCGCCAAAGTCCTCACGGGCGAGCTGGACTGCGTGCTGCCATTTTGCAGCATCGCCTTTTGCCGTGTTCTTCTGGGACGATGCCTTATCGACAAAGTTCTGGGAGGCCTTGTCGTTCTTTATGTTTTGAGCCTCTTTGGGCTTCATCTGCCCACTGAGGTGGGCCAGGGATTTACCCGCCATTTGATCTCCTAAAAGAAAAGGGCCGCCGGGCCAGTGGAGGCACCGACGGCCCTTGCCGTTAAGTTTGTCGCTTAGCCTAGGCTCCAGGGTTGGCAGAGACGTTCACGGTTACCGTGGCAGTCTTGGTGGGATCACCGAGAGAGCGGAACGTGATGGTCGCAGTGCCCTCAGCAATGCCGCGAATCTTGCCGTCAGGCATGACCTCGGCCTTGGTTGCATCGGAGGAGAAGGCGGACCAACCCTTATCGAATGCGCCGGTGCCCTCGACCTTGACGGTCACATAGGCCTCCTGGCCGGCCTTGAGAGACAGGGTGGCGGGATCGACAGTTACCTTGGTCACCTTGGCATCAGAGGTATCAGGCTCGATAACCTGGACGGGGATAGCGAAGGTGCCGGTGTTCTCGACGGCGTCGATGATGGGGATGATGCCCTGAGACAGGGACTCGATGACCCAGCAGTCGTACTTCACGTCGAAGCACATCTCGGTGAACTTGCCGCGCGTCATGCCGGTATCCGTGACCATGGAGCTGTACTCCTGAGAGGTCTGGACGGCCTTCTTGTACAGGAACATGCCGATGGTCTGGCGACGCTTGATCGCACCCTGGGGACCAGTCGGGGTCTTCAGACCATAGCCTGCGCCGGGCGCGGTGAACGGGTAATCGGTCGGCTTGCCGAAGTCAGCGGGATCGAGCTTGACCGGATCACCGAAGTACGGGGCAGCGGACGGCATACCGAGCGGGTAGTTGGTCAAGACCTTCTTGAAGGACTTGGTGTCGTTGTCCCACTCAGTACGGATGAAGTTCGGGCGGGTCATACGATCGCTGGCAGCCATGGAGAGCATGAGCTCACGGCCAGTGTCGGTGTAGGCGACAGAGTTGATGTACTTGTCGTAAGGCGCCTTGCCGTCCTTGGAGTGAACGACATTCAGGTTGTCATCGACATAGATGTGCGGCCAATACTCAGACGGGATATCGAAGCACAGCTCCCAGCCCATGAGCTTGGTCACGTGGCCATCCTGGAGCATGTTGAACGCAGAGTCGGTAGCAACGATGCCCTTGCCGGTCAGAGCGGCCATGAAGTCGTACTCATAGAACGGATCGAGCATCAGGCAGCGAGAATCCTGCGGGATGCGCAGGGAAGACCAGACGACATCGATATTCTTGAGAAGCAGCGGGATGTTGTCGTTGTCCCACTCGACTGCATGGATGGCGGCGAAGCTGGGCTCAATAGCATTGCCCTGAGTGGTGCCGGGAGTGGCGACCCACTGACCCTCGTCGTTGAAGATCTCAGACGGGTTGTCCTGGACCCAACGGCCGTTCATGTGGCCATTGACAGCGCAGAAGATGTTGTAGCGGTCGATGTCCGGGTTGAGCACGGACTCCTGCCACAGGGTCTTCGTCTTGTTCAGGATCGCTGCGGTGTTCATGAGGGACTGGCCCGGAGTGATCACGTTGGAATGGGTAGCGTCGCCCCACTCGCCGATGCCGCCAGAATACTGCTGCTCGTCGAAAATGCGGAATGCAACAGAACGGTGGCGGGACATCGTGTACACACGGGAGTCGAAGCGGACATCCTGGAACACGCCGTAAGCGGAAGCACCCCAGCCGTCGTGGCCATCGGTGTTAGTGCCGGCGAGGCCGTTCAGACGACGGTCATCGTAATCGGTGATGTAGTCAGTGATTGCCATATCCCAAACGCGAAGAGCGCCGCCATTGTTTGCGATCTTGGCGTTGGGGGCCAAAGAGCCCTGGAAGAGGCCTGCGGTCACACGACCAGGAAGCAAACGATTGTCGTCGATGCCCTCCTGCCAGACCTCGGGGGCGATAACCTGTGCCATAGCTACTCCTTACTGTAGGTTACCTTGTGCCGAGATTTGGTTCATATCGGATGGTACACCCTGCTGTAATTCCGGTGTCAACCCAGGATTATCAGGTTGAGGTGCGCGTATGGTCTCCAGCGGCTCTTGATTCGGCATAAGGCCGGGCTGCTGTTGGTTTTGATGACCCTGGGGCTGTGCGAGGCCAGGCTGCTGCTGGTCCTGCGGACCCTGGTTCGGCATAGCACCGGGCTGCTGTTGACCCTGGTTTGGCATGATCTGTTGGGCAATCTGGTTGATCTGCTGCTGCTGAGCCATAACCTGATCCATCGTGGCACGCTGAGCTTCGAGAAGAAGCTGGTCGTCGATACGCTGAGAGGTTTGTGCGGAGACATCGATGTTGGACAGGTCGAACAGGCGAGCCATCATCTGCATGATGTTCTGCTCGAAGGCGCCGCGGTTCTTCTCGGAGACGTTGCCAAGCATCTGTGAGACAGGGATCAGCATCTCCTGGATATTCCTGCGCTCCTCTTCCTCGCGGGTCTCAATAAGCGATCCGGCGCGCACAGAGAAGGAGAGGAGATCGGTAGACAGATTGTCAAAGTCGATCTCGATCTTGTCGCCATCGATGATGGACTCGCCGGGCTTTTCACCGCTTTGCTTGCGCCTCTGGTCTCGAGCCATCTCGATATCCCAGATTCGACGGCGCGTCGGCTCATCGACGGTCATCTTGATCTTTCCGCCCATGGATGCGATGTAGCTTCGCAGGGCGTGGTTCGCCCATTCGCAGAAGAAGATCTCGATCCTCTTGGCGTACTGGTTAATCGTGATCGTCTTGTCCTTGGCCTGCTCATGCACGCCCGGAGCGGTTCCTGAATATCGGGCCACGTTTGCATCGGATGCAATCGTTTGATCCGTGACATTCAGGTTCTTCATCATGTTCGCGCCGATGTTCTCCAAGATGGAGCCATACTGCGTGATGGTCGTAGTCTCGACGGGAAACTTCTCGATCTTGTTGTTCGGGTTGTTACCAAGATCCCAGAAGGCTGCCGGCTCCATCCTGATCTTTGCGTTCATGAGGTTACCGGTAGCCATAATGGGCGGCTTTGTGGCAAGCAGGAGCGTTTGATATGCAGAGGTCTGGAAGGCATCAGCAAACTGCTGCTGGGCCAAAGTCCACATGACAGACGAGCATCCGAGCGGGAACTCAGGATCAGGCTCGAGGATCAGGAAGTGGATCGGCACGTCCTTCCTGGGATCCTCGTTCTTGACCATCCTGAGCATGGCATGACAGCTCGGGACATATGAGTAGAACTCATCAGCACCGCGCTTGTAGAGTGTGAGTACCTCTACGCTCTCGACTTTCGTCACGCCCTTCTTCTTATCTGCCAGCGGGATGGAGTCGTACTCAGGGCCTTCGCTAGGCTCCCAGTCTGAAAGGAACTTCACGGTGTCCTCGAAGTACGTCTTATCCTTGACAGTCTCGGTATCCCAATCAATGAGCGACTTGATCTCCGCGCGGCTGATGTACTCGCGGATAACGTACCACTCAGCCTCCTCGATGAAGTCGCAGTCAGGCGCCGGATACACGTCGTTCCAGCCGATCTGCTTCCAGGAGATCCTGAGGTCTCCATCGAGGTCACGCTCAAAGCCGGTGCGAATGCAAGCGAACCCGTAGTCATAAGACGTGTTAAAGGCACGCCAGAGGTTCTTCATCATGTCCTTGCCATCGAACTCCGAGCGCACAATCTTCGTGTCAAACAAGAACTCGGTCTCAACCTGTTCGATCGAGTTCTTGTCAAACTGGGTGGTGATCTCACCATCGGGGACCCTTTGCAGGGTCTGGGCCCTGAGCTTGCGCTTCAGGGCCTGCGTGGTTCCCTCGGAGAACTCCGTGTTTCTACGCTTCTCGTAGAGGTTCATGTTGTGGGAGATCTTCGTAAACAGCTCGAAGTTGTTCGTTCGAAGATCCATTGTCGCCTTGGAGCGGTTGTACATCTCGCTGATCTTGTCACCGAGACCGCTCGTATCCTTGATGTCTTCTGGCTTGATGTCGAAGTCTGCCATTAGATGTCGCTCCTCTTGTAGGCCTCGCGGCTGCCCTTCGTCTCGAAGCCGGGCCGCAGGTAGTCGTACTTCGTATCATACAGCCTCTCGCCGTACATGGTCTTCGGTGATGGGTTATATGCCTTGGGAAGCCTGGAGTACAGGTTCGGTGCGGAGCCACCGCGGCCACCACCGCCACCGCCGCCGCCCTTGCGGTAGCCATAAGACCTGCTGCCATAGGACTTGGAACCGTTGCCGTTGGATTTGGACTTGTTGTTTCCTTTGCCGCTACCGTTGTCATCACCGGATCCGGATTGATTCTCCGGGTCATGGGACTCAAAGGGGATCACGTTCTCATAGCCCTGCTCGACGGGGATGAGCGCCCTCATGCCAGTGCTCTCGCCGGTAACAGCGGACGGAGTCATGAAGTCGCCCTCATAGCCCGTCGTGATCGTCTTCTCCGTCAAGGAATCGGGAGCGATCCTAACCGGGGACAGAGACTTCAAGCCAGAGGTGTCTGCCATGATGCCAGTGGCGTAGACATCACCATTGTCATCCTGTGCATAGGTGGTCTTGTACCTGTTGTACATGACCATGCCCCTACGCATCGGCTCGCTTTCCAGCTTGTCGTAATAGAAGGACTTCCAATAATCGAGCTCGTCATAGTAGGCATTGGAGATCTGGGTAGCCAGAGCCTTGCCCTTGTAGTAATCGCCACCACCAAGGACATACGGGTTCAGGTCGCCATTGGCTTCCATCTCGTAATAGGCATCAGTAAGGTTCGAGCAGATCTGCCAGATCGTATCACCGACATCGAACCTAGTCTTCGAATCGAGATAGAAGCCGGCCTTGTACAGGTCCTCCATGTCATCAGTCTGCTGCATGAGGGAGATGATCTCGATGATCTTCTCCTGCCTGACCGACTCGGGAAGCGGGTTACCCGCATCGTCGTAGAGGCTCCAGTATTTCTGGGAATCCATCTGAGCCTGATCAGGGATGACTACGAGAGGCATCTCGCTCTCCAGATACCCGGTGTTCGGGCGGAGAGTAATGTCGAGCAGCGTTGCGGTGACCGGGTTCCTCCTGGCAACCTTGCGAAGCATGGCGTCCTCGTAGGTCGTCTTCATGGTCTTGCCGTTGGCTCCGTCCTCAGTCAGAGCGCCGGTCGAGGTCTCCTCATAGACCTTGTTGTAGCTATGCTCGAGGCTTGTCGAGAACAGCTCCTTGAAGATCTGAGGACACCAGAACTGGCCGGCCCATGTGAGCATGGAACCCTGGAATTGACCCATGAGCCAGCGAGACAGATCCGGAGATCCGTTCTTAGCGTCGGCATAGGTCTCAACGTCCCTCTCGTAATCAGAGAGGATCGAGGACTCGGGATCGCCGGTAATCATGGCAAGAAGGTCAGACATCCTGGCCATCGGGTTGTTGTAGAACACGGAGGCCGCGCCATTGGTCAGCAGGTCAATCCTAGGCTTGCCAAGGGAGCAAGACTTCCAGAAGGCAGCCGCCGGGAGCGCCATGCCCATGATCGACTCAAGCTCCCAGTCAGGATAGATCCTGTGGCCAAAGAACAGCCAGTCTGTCGGGTTGCCCCATTTGTCATCGTCCTCAGGAGGCTCGATAGCGCCGGGGATAGCCAGAAGGACTGCGGCGAGGACAGCCGGTGCCATGTGGAGAGCATCGCTCGCCAGGGCCATCTTGAAGTTCTTAAATGTCCTGGCGTCCTCGATATGCAGGAGCTGGGCCCTCTGGCCGATCTTGGTATCAGCCATGCCCTCAGAGGTCAGGAACTCGATGGTCGCATGGTGCAGCGTGGACATAGGAAGAACCCAGTTAAGCATCCTGCTGCCCTGGTTGATGCGGGCCTGCATGAACCTGGAGACAAACGTGGTCGAGAAGAACTTCGCAGCGGAGCCATGCTGCCTGACGAAGTCGTTGTAAAGCATCGACGGGACAGACCTTTGCGCCATGTCGCCCCTGAGCGCGTTGTTCTGGGCGACCATCGCGTTATCGAGGGAGAAGGAGACGCCGCCTCCGAAGATGTCGACGAACAGCCTGAACGCATTGTCGCTCGCCATGATCTGCTCGATACGCATCTCAGTCGGGCCGTTCGAATCGTTGACAGGCTGGAACCAGTAGTTGTGACCATCCTTTGCTTCGAGCGTGAGGAAGTAATTCATGAAGTTCTCGATCTGGACACTGGCGAAGGAATTGCCTCCGTTGATGCCCCTGAACACCATGTCGGAGATCTTGTTCCTGCGGTTGCCTCGAGTCTCAATCCAGGTGGTGAGATCAGCCTCGTCGTTCACGGTAGCCAAGAACAGTTGTTCGTCTCCGTCGATGGCGGCGTCGCGCATGGCATTCCAGAATCGCAGCACGAGCGGATCGCGCGAGAACTGCTTGACGAGATCCTGGTTCACATCAACATCGGTCGCATAGGATCCGATACCGTAGTCCCTGCCGATCTTCATGGCCAGCTTCATGGCATTGGTGGACAGCGCCTTGTCTGCATAGTTGGCAAACAGCACGGACGGAGACATGACGCCCATCATCTGCGACGTCGTGGTCGCAAAGTTAAGGATCTTGTCTATTGTGGCCTGATCATTCGCCTTGACCTTGACGATGGTCCTTCCGGAGTCATCGAGCGTGGTGATCGTGTACTTAGCGTTGTATAGGGACCTGTAGTCCTTGAGCTTCTGGGCGACCTCATCGGTCGTCTCCATGAGGAGCTCTTTCCATTCCTGCTGCGACTCATTGTCGAACAGAGCCTCAAAGAAGGCGTTGGAATCCCTGATCATGTCAGAGGAGTAGGTATCGCCATAGATCCTTCCGGACTTGGTTGCGTATCCGTTCTCCGTGTACATCCAGTCGCACGCGGCGAGAAGCGCGTTCCTTTTCTTCTTGGACATGACGCTCTCACCACGGCCGGCACTCTTTTGGGTAGCCGGGATCCTCGTGATGAGCTCGATGGCCTTGTCGCCCTCTGCGAGAATGTTCTCTTCAAACTTCGAGAAATCTCCGCCATTCTCATTGCGGATGTTCTCGAACTGCCAGAAGTAGGATTTCTCGGACGGCAGAAGCATCGGCAGTGAGTACCTGCTGGAATAGCCGTCGTTGTTGTTGGCAGCGACGATCGGCAGACCGGTCTTCTCGATGTTCCTCTTGATGCGCAGGGCGGACTCGTGAATCTGGTCAACGGTGATCTGGAATGTTCCCTTGCCGTCGTTATAGGTGATTCCGCAGTCACGCTTGACGAGCATCATGAAGCGGTCCCACGTCAGCCATTTGCCTCCGTCGCCCTTGCCAAGAGCATCCCTGACCATGGTGTAATCATCGTGGAGTGATTGCTTCCTCGCGTAATTAGGATCGTTTTCCTTGACGGTGGCCATGCTGTCCACAGATCCAAAGAACTTCTCGTTGTCAGCCAGGATAATAGGCAGCCTCTCGGTAAACATCTTGCCGCTCTCGGCTATGCGCTTCCTGGCCTCGAACTCATGGAGATCCCTGGCCATGATCGGTTTGGAACCACGGTCTGCGGCTTCCACATATGCGGCGATGTCGGACTGATACGCAGAGGCGCCGATGCCCTCGCGGGCCATCGTGGATCCCTCGCCACGGAGACTCTGGTCATTGAATGCGCCGTAGTCTCCGATTTGCAGCATGGTGTCCTTGGTGACAGCATCGAGCTCGCGCTCAGTCAGCGCCCTGGACAAGCCCTGCCTCTCGGAGTGCTGGAGGCTGTAAGCAGCGGAAGCAGACACACGGTCCATCGTGGTTCCGACGCCGAGCGTCATAGCATCTCCGACGGACACATCGACGGCCATGTATACAGGCCTGCCGTTATCACCCTTTCCGATGTACTGCATCATCCTGCCGTACTCGTCGAACGTGGTGGAGATGACCGACTTCTTGTCGGCCAGCTTGCCGTTTTCATCGAACTTATGTACGAGTCCCGGAGGGCAGCATTTATCATCCATGGCATTGAACAGCTCAAGGGTTTGCTTCCTGTTGAGCTGGTCAATCGAGGAGAAGCTGAACATCTTTCCGCGCAGCTTGGGAGTCTTGCCGCCAAGGGACTCCTTGGTTATAGCGGAGAAGAAATACGTGTTGGGAATGCCATCCCTGATGTTGTTCGCAATGACGTGCCTGATGACATCGTTCACCGTGGAGTCAGTCGGAACGGTAGCAGGATCGACGAGGTTGATCTTCTGATTGACGATCTTCCTCCACACGCGGATATCGGTTCCCTCGAGAAGCGACTTGATCTCAAGCGGAGACAGGCCACACTTGTCGAGCCAAGGGTTCACTTGGTAGTTTCCGCCATCGACCCTCTTGTACAGCAGGCTTCCGCCGGACTTAGCGTGTACCCAGTACATGAGATTCGACTTCATGATGTTGAGCCAGGCATCGCTGTTTCGGTTCTCATCGGTGGTGCTGTTGTAGATGATGTCAGCCCTAAGAGCATCTACGGTCTTGCCGTTCTCATCTGTGTACCTGACGCCAAGCATAGGCATCTTGAACTTGTCGAGCACGGTGGCCATCGTCTTGTAGCTCTTCGAGTGGATCGCGTACTTCAGCGCGAACTCCCTATCGCTCTCGTCCTTGATGGACACAATAGCATCGAAGTCAATCTTGATGGCGCTGCCGTCCTGTGTGACGTTGATCTTGAGCATCTTCGACGGCGCACCGGTTCCGAGCGTAATCGGTGCATAGGAGACAGATCCGTCGAGGTACTCGATCTTTGCAAAGGCTAGAACGTCTCCCCTCGATGCAGAGTCGCGCTTGCTGACACCGTTGTTTGCCATATAGTCAACGGCATCACGGATGTCGATCATGGCTTTCGTCTGGTCGATGTCAGAGCCGGAAGTCTTGGAATACTGACGTCCGAACACCATGCTCTTCTCAAGGTTCTCGTCGGTCAGCGATGCGAGCTCGGCCATATCCTGAATCGTGCAGAGCGAGTAGCTCTTGACGTTCCTGTTCGATCCCTTGCCATCAGAGAGCAGGTCGCTGAGAACATCCATCTTCTTGTGGTTGTTCTGCAACGTGAGTCCGCGCCTACCGATGGTCTCAGAGTTCACGTAGCTCGCACCATCGCCCATGGTCACCGTGAATCCGCCGGCGACACTGACGGCCACGTTAGCTGGATCGAAGTCCATGACGGCAGCTTTGCCACGCCTCAAGCTGGCACGCCTGAGGGCGTCATTTTTATACGGGGCGATGATGTTAAACTTCTCGCCTCCGATTAGCACCGGATCTCCGACGATAGGATACGGAGATACAAGGCCAGGGCTCACATACTTCTCGGGGACATAGAGGAGCTGCTGGTACTTCATCGCCCAGGTAAGCGCCGATAAGAACTCAGCATCGGAGAAGACAATGCCGGCAGTCTCCGGATTATTTCCGGCCTTGGGAGGCTGGCACTGGTTTTCCTTTGTATCCTTGAGCGGCTCGAACAGCTTGGACACGGAGTCGATTCCAGAGACGCCGGAACCCAGCTTGTCCCTATCCTTGCAGAATGCCTTCACCGGCAATGGCATACCATTCACCGACAGGCGGCCACTCGTGGCATACGACAAGCTGTTATCGACTTCGAACTTTCGAGGGTTCAGTCCGAGTGTCGTAGCATCCTTCATGATCGAATATGCCGTGTTGATCGTAGTGTTGGGGATGGCGGCGTAGTCCATCCTGGAGCGAGAGTTTCCAGGGATCTCCAGCGCCTTGGATCCATAGAGCTCATCCAGGAACTTTCCGAGCGGAGAGGTGCGGTCGTCTCCGATAGCGAACTCGAAGGAGGACGGCTTGACCGGCGAGAAGTCAGCAAGGACATCGCCGACGCTTAGCGTCTTGGAATAGCTGCCTCGCCAATGTGTGGCTGCATCGAGGGCTATCCTCTGCCTATTCTTCTTGCCGCCCTGACGGATAGCTGCCACTACCTCCCGCTGGATCTTCATCGAGATCTCCTCAGGATTCACGGCGACCGGAATGATCCTGGAGACCCTCGACTCATCAGTCGTCATGGAGGCGATTGCCTGCCTAAACCCGCTTATATCATTCGTTGCAAACAGATCGATGGAGTCGATGAGTTCGGTCCTCGTGCCAACGACCTCACCAGAGGCATCGAGAGTTTCAACCTCGACCTCGACGAACGGCGTGATCAGCTGCGAGAAATGCAGAGCCTCAGCGTCACCCATGCCAAGCACCTTGTTGGCGTCATCGGAGAATATCGCGTTGAGGTTCTTGCGCCATTTATCTCGGTAGCCGATAAGGTTTTCACGAGCCTTGTTCCTGAGGACAACCAGAGCCTTATCCCAATCCGGCGATCCGGCCTTGTACCTGTTGAGCGCAGACATATCAGTAGAGTTGGAACCGTAATCAAGTCCGTCGATCTTCAGTTCGTCCTGGGACATGTGGTTCACGTTGCCGATCGTCTTGGCGGTCTTGAGCGCCATGCCCTCCTGCGTACCATCGAGCAGACGGCCGATCATGGCCAGAGTCATCTGGAAATCGCAGCCGTTGGCATTGTATGCGTCATGCGTGCAGTTGATATCGATACCGTTGGGAGACATGATCGGGTCGAAGATGAGAACCTTCTTGGTCGGATCAGCCTGCATGTCGCTGAGGTCTCGCTCGGTGAATGTGCCAAGTTCCCAACCCCACTGACCATTTTGATCAGGGCTCTGAGTCCACGGACCGCCGACGCACGTCTTTGCACCGATGAACCTGTTGTATCCAGCAGATCCGGTAGAGCTTCCGTCCTGCTTAACGAGGTCCATGAGCCCATTGTAATCAAGCTCGATAGGAGCAACCGGCGAACGGTAATCCCTCGGGATAAAGTCGAATCCGGCATATGCGCGTGTCTTTGCACCATTGAGTCCGACGTTGGTAGAGGCGCCGCCCCTCGTGGAGTTCACGATCGCCCTGTTCGCCATGAGGTCGAGCGTGGGGTCAGAGAAGTCCTGATGCGGGTAGTGCGGCCTCTCGCCGGTCAGGTCGACGAGGTTCGGATCGACCCCCCTGTCGATCATGTCAGACCTGATGGCATCGCGCATGTCGAGGATGAACTTGTTGTGCCTGTCCACAGCGTTGAAGATGTTGACGTTTTGGATGGTGCCGCTTCGAAGGTTCTTATTCATCATCCAATCGCGCATAGCAACGGAGTTCCAGAAAGACATTGCTGTCTTGATCTTGTTCTTGATCTCTTCGTTGAGAACTCCATCGTTCTTCACGATCTCGTCGCAAATGGCATCGATCTTATCCATGGTCTCATCGACGGACAGCTCACCGTCTCCAAGGTTGAAGTTCGAGCTCCTGGAGATCTCGGAGATCTTCTCTTTGACGAGGTTCCTTGCACCGTCGGTGCCATTGCCAAAGTCGTCTATCGTGATGAACCCGGTGAGCTTGTCATCAGGGTTCAGTATGCCGCCGGCCGTCGGCAAGCTGTTGGATATCGCGGTAACCTGGCTATCGATATTGTCGACGGTCAGCTCGTTCTTAATTGCTTCTCGGACGTTGTCTGCCTCGGCCTTGATCTGAGCTTCAGTCTTGCCCTCGGTATCGACAAGCATGTTGTCATCGATCATCTTGAGCTGTGTATCCAGGCCTTGATTGATCTCGTCGACTATCTGGGCCCTAGTAGTGCTGTTGTCGACATACAGGTCGAATACGGTACTCATGATCGTCTCGAGCTCGTCGAGGTCATGCATGTATTCATCGAACCTTTGATCGACGCCGTTCATCTCGTCGAAGAACTTCTTTGACGCCTTGTCGAAAAGCGACGTGAGGCCGGCCGTCTTATCAGCAGCAAACTTGTTTATCGTGTTGCTCACGATGCTCTCAGACATGTGCTTGATATGCGCATCTCGACTGGCCAGGCTCCTGTCGTCGGCCCTATCGAGCACTTCGCCTTCGAGCGAAGCTATCTCCATCGCAGCGCGGAAGGATTCACTGATTGTCCCCATGACAGAGTTGAACGTGTCGGCAGAAGACTCTGCAAGCATGTCGACATACTTGGTTCCCTCGCCGGACATCGCGAGATCGATGAAGTAGTTGCACATATCATCGACGAGCTTGCTAGACCTCTTGGTCGCCTCGCTCAGCGTAAGCCTTCCGTCGACATCACCCATCATTCGGCAGAGCTCGGGAATGAACTCGACGTGATCCATGAGCAGCAGCTTGGTCCTGCGCATCACGCGCTTCCTAGCCTCAGACCCATGTTTGGTGATGTTATCGGCATCCTCGTTGATATCCATGACTTCCCTGACACGGTTGAGGAGCGCCTTGTCTACGGAGTCTGTCGTCGTCTTGGTAACCGTTGACTCAGAGTTCTCATTCACGCCGACCGACATCGACGGAGGAGCGATGATGGAGATGAGCTGGGGGTACTTGGTAAATATCTTGTTGTAGACGTTAAGGGTGATCGGTCCGCCGTTCCAATCGGGAATGACATCCCTGATCAGATCATCGCGGGTAAAGTTGTTGAACTGACCGCTCTCCCAGTCAGTGATGGTGATCGAGAAGCTCGGATCGACCATGAGCCTCGCGACGAGCGTAGGATTATCGAGGAACTGCCTCTTGGTGATCCTGCCCTGCGAGAGACCGAATAGCTTGTCGGACCATGCGTACAGGGCTCCATGCCTGGAGATCTCGGAGATGGCGTACATGATCTGAGCGGACCTCGGGACGACACCCTTTTCCTTGTAGGAGTTTGCGATCGTGGTCGCAGCATAAACCGCGGATCCGATTGCATCATTGCCGACCTCATAGGTGCGGTCATTGAGCAGGTCGTCTATCGCGCTGGCATAGCGCTCCTGCTGTCCGGCATCAGTGGCCGCACTGAATACAGCGTTCCACTTCTCGATGTTCATCTCGTTGTTGATTTGGTCAGCGGTACGCTGGCTCGAGGCAGCCCTGTTCATCCTGCTCGAAAGGTCTGCATTGGAGAACGTGGAGCCTGGCGTCGTAAGCACGTCGGTCAGGAACACGCTCGCATTATCTCCGTTACCAGAATCCCAGGTGCTCGAGATCAGACCGAACGTCAGGCGCGGATCATCGCTCGTTATGGCGTCATAGAGCCTGGAGAACGTACTCGCATTCTTCAGGGCATCCATGCTGCTTGCGGCGTCTGCTATCTCGGAGATGATGTAGTCATCGACCCTGGATGTATCGACAAGATCACCGAGCATGTTCAGCGCGGCCATCCTGTATTTGTCGGCCATGAGGCCGTCTTTCTCTTTCAGAGCCTGGTCCAGCTTTGCAATGACGCCGTCATACTTCGCACTGACTGCCATCTCGCAGATGGCCTTCATGGCGAGCTCCTGATTTCCAGAGGACAGCATCTCACCCCAGCCAGAATCGAAAAACGAATCGACGGAGACCAGGCCGATCTTATCGGCGGACCTCTGTCCGATGATGCTCCTTACCTTCGTGACAAGCTGTTCTGCCATGGCGAAATCGGCTCCATGGAGCTTCTTGCCATTTGCCTCCCACTTGGAACGGAGATCAGCGAACATACGTACGGATGCTTCGACCTCGCTGTTGATCCTTATGGATACCTGCCTGGACTGCCTGCCCTCGTCAGCCAGCATCATGTTGAACAGCTGCTGGAATCCGTTATCGAGATCGACGAACTGCGTCCTGTCATAGCTTGCATCCTGGGAGACAATCCTTACGGCTTCGTTCCAGGTCTTGCCCTCGAAGTGCTTCGGCCAGCCTTCGACCATGTCCTCGCCGTACTGAGAACCGAAGGCGCGCTTGAAGTACCTTGCGAGAGCAGCATCGCCGTCAGACTCAAGAAGCTCAGGCTTATCCATCTCACCGGGCATCTTCATGCCACTCTCGTTGGCCGTGTTGTCGGTGAGGATTGCCTTCTCGTATGCGTCATACAGTTTTGCGTACTCATCCCTGAACACGCGCTTGAGGACCTCGAGGTCTTCGCCGTTCTGGATCTTCGTGTGCCCGACCTCGTTCCTAAAGCGAGTCATCGAGCCATTTGCGAGCGCTGCGTCAAACAGGCCGGAGATCGTCGTGGTGACGTCGCCTCCGCGCTCAACCTGCCTCACGCAGATGTCAACGAGCATCTGGTACACAGATTCAGATACGCCCAAGCCCGACTGGGACATAGCGGTCTGAAGGTTGCGGAGCGTGTAGTCGATCGACTGGAGCAGCTTAGACTGGGCCTCCAGGATGAACCTGCCGTCCTGGCGGAAACCGACGTTCGTTGCAGCCTTGTTGTATTTCGCATATGCGGCGTTCAACATATCGGTGGCAGCTTCGGCATAAGAGCGGATACCACCGAGATCGCCCTTGGACGACATACCTCGACCCTCATTGGACTCAGCCAAGACTCCGGGGATCATGTCGACCATTTGCCTGACGATCTCGTTTGCACGCCTGACATCGGCCGCAGCTGCATCCATGGCACGGGAGAAGCCGGCGGAAGTGTCTGCCTGCATCTTACCGATGATCTTCGATACAGCTGTGCCAGGGTGCGCACCGGGGAGCAGCTGACCACCGTTGGCGAGATAGTTCTTGATGGCGGCGTTGATCTCGTTGAGGAAGTTCGCATTATTGCTATCCGTGCTGGAGGCGCGTTAATCGGCCCACCGGTCAGCTGAAG
>ERZ1023862.5-NODE-5-length-82214-cov-10.930574_pt1 | contig 82214 bp, 135 predicted proteins | sample MGYA00380388_ERZ1023862 | MGnify/ENA primary metagenome ERZ1023862 (study PRJEB33179, sample SAMN07449007) | human gut metagenome | biome: Human-gut; feature: Human associated habitat; material: Faeces | host: Homo sapiens | place: India: Bhopal | collected... | reverse complement strand
CTCGTGGGCTCGGAGATGTGTTTAAGAGAGAGACACACGCCGCATCTTCCAGCGCGGCCAGGAGATGGCTGCTCAGCGCGGCTTGATCCTCGTTGACACAAAGTACGAGTTCGGCAAGCGCGACGGCAAGGTATATCTCATCGACGAGATTCACACTCCCGACTCTTCACGCTACTTCTACGCTGACGGATACGAGGAGAAGTTTGAGAAGGGCCTACCGCAGAAGCAGCTCTCTAAGGAGTTCGTACGCCAGTGGCTCATCGAACACAACTTCATGAACGAACCAGGACAGACAATGCCCGAAATCACCGACGAATATGCTGAGAGCGTGAGCGAGCGCTACATCGAACTCTACGAGCATATCACAGGCGAGAAGTTCGACAAGAACGTAGAAGAGGGTGACATCGCAGCACGCATCGAGAAGAACGTGGCTGACTACCTCGCTACACGCAAGTAGCAACGCATAACGGGTGCAGAATATCTGATGTCGGGAAACAAGTTCCTGCGACATCTGATATTCTACACCCTACATTATTATATATACATATATGAGAAACCGCACCTAATAGGGGCACGGAAAGAACAAAGAAAACAAATAAAGACAATGGTTTACAGACAGGAAAAGATAAAGCCCTACAACGACAAAGAGGAGAAGGGCGCGCAGGTGGAACAGATGTTCGACAACATCGCACACTCGTATGACAAGCTCAACCACCGCCTGTCGTGGAACATTGACAAGCTGTGGCGAAAGAGAGCTCTCAACCGACTGAAGCCTTACAAACCGCAAAGCATTCTCGACATCGCTACTGGCACGGGCGACTTCGCTATACAGGCGGCACAGACGCTACAGCCGAAGCAAGTGACCGGCACGGACATAAGCGAGGGAATGATGAATGTGGGCAGACAGAAGGTGAAGGCGCTGAAGCTCGACAGCGTGATATCGTTCGCCAAGGAAGACTGCATGGCGCTCTCGTTCGAAGACAACACGTTCGACGCCGTAACTGCGGCTTTCGGCATTCGCAACTTTCAGAACCTCGACCAGGGACTGCGCGAGATGTGCCGCGTGCTGAAACCGGGCGGACATCTCTGCATCGTGGAACTGACATCGCCTGTGATGTTCCCGATGAAGCAACTGTTCAAGGTCTACTCGCACACGGTGCTGCCCTTATACGGACGTCTCATCTCGGGCGACAGAGTGGCTTACTCGTACCTCACGGCTACTATCGAGGCGTTCCCGCAAGGCGAACGAATGGTGGAGATACTGAAGGCAGCGGGCTTCGCCGAAGCTACATTCAAGCGATTGACGCTCGGCATCTGCACGCTATATCTCGCTACAAAATAGAGATATCTCAACACCTCAACACCTCACCACCTCACCCCATCAACACCCAATCACCCCATCAACACCTCAACATCTCAACATCAACATTCACACTATGGACAAGTACGGTTTAATCGGTTTCCCACTGGGACATTCCTTCTCCATCAGCTACTTCAACGAGAAGTTCGCAAACGAAGGCATCAAAGCGCGCTACATAAACTATGAGATTCCGCAGATAGAAGACTTGAAGGAGATTCTCGCTTCAAATCCGGAGTTGCGCGGACTCAACGTGACTATACCATACAAGCAGCAGGTGATACCCTACCTCGACGAGCTTAGTCCGGAAGCACGCGCCATAGGTGCTGTCAACGTGATACGCGTGACGCACAAGAACAAGAACGTGATACTGAAGGGATTCAACAGTGACGTAATCGGTTTCACACGAAGCATCGAGACAATGCTCGAGCCTTGCCATAAGAAGGCGCTCATACTCGGCACGGGTGGCGCATCGCTCGCCATCAACTACGGACTCAAGTCGCGCGGACTCGAGACGCTGTTCGTGAGCCGCACGAAGAAGCCTGGCTGCATAACATACCAGGAGGTGACGCCGGAACTGATAAAGGAGTACAACGTCATCGTCAACTGCACTCCGCTGGGCATGTACCCGAAGGCTGACACCTGCCCCGACCTGCCATACGAGGCTATGGACTGCCACACCATACTCTACGACCTCATCTACAATCCGGACGAGACGCTGTTCATGAAGAAGGGCGCACGCTATGGCGCCAACACCAAGAACGGACTGGAGATGCTGCTGTTGCAGGCTTTCGCAAGCTGGGACTTCTGGCACAGCGACAAATAAAGACACCCTACCTTATTATATTGTATTGCCTCAGGATTATATTATATATTGCCATCGGATTATATTATATATTGCCGCAGGCAACAACTCAAAACTCAGAAATCAAAAATAAAAACTCATAATATGGACACATCTAACAGATGTAAGCAGGTATTTTCCAAAAACCTAAGATATTAAACAGTAACGCCCATGTTTACAACGTTTGCGAATGCTCAAACTTTCTTAAACGGAAGCATAATAAAGCAAAAACAATCACGAAACGTGCAAAAAACGTGCAAAAACAAGCGACATGATAAAGGTATCAATAAGGCTTGACAAAAGGTATCGATTAAAAAACGGCAAATTTCCTGTGCGCATAAAAATTGCGAGAAAAGAGAATGTCTTGTACCTGCCTACAGGTTATGAGCTTGAAGAAAACGAATGGGATGCCGAAAGCCAAAAGGTAATCAAAAGAGCGGACAGAAAAATCATAAATGCACGCCTCGCCAAACAATACTACGAGGCGTGCGAAAAATTATCGTCTTTACAAAAAGAAGGAAAGCTGCGTTTTTACAGCAACAAAAAACTGCAAGATTATTTGAATAATGAGTGCACAGATGAACAACTGGAGAACAGTCTTTTTAAAACTCAATTTCAAAACTTTGTGGCTACCAAAGAAAATGCGAACACACTGGAAATATACAATACGACTCGACAAAGCATAATTGATTTTTGTGATTACGAAACACTCCTGCTCGAAGACATTGATTTTGACTGGCTGGAGGCGTATGTGAGGCACCTAAAAAACAAAGGCAATAAAACAAATACTATTGCCACAAAACTAAGAGGCATTAAGGCTGTTGTTAATTACGCGAAAAAGAAAGGCATTATAAACTATTATGTATTTGACAGCTACAAGCTTCCGCGAACCGAAACCCCAAAACGCTCTTTGTCTGTTGAGCAATTGCGCGAGCTGTATTCTTTAAAACTTACAAGAGCACATGCTAAGTATCGCGATTTATTCTTTTTAATGTTTTTTTTCATGGGTATAAACCTTGTAGACCTATCAAGGCTTACCAACATAGAAAATGGGCGTGTGTCATACAAAAGAGCCAAGACAGGCACGCTTTACGACATTAAAGTAGAGCCCGAAGCGCAGGAAATAATAGAGCGTTACAGAGGCAGCGAGCATTTAATCTCGCTATTTGACAAGAAGGCGTACACAAATGTTATGAAAAGGTTCGAAGACGTGCTGAAAATACTTGGCAAAGAAATCGGCGTGCCCAACCTAACGACATACTGGACGCGCCATTCATTTGCTACCATTGCTTATGAAATTGGCGTACCCACGGATGTGATAGCCGATTGTTTAGGACATAAGTCTGCACATCGAATGACGAATATATACATACGCAAAGATGCGAAATTTGTCGACGAAGCAAACAGAAAAGTAATTGATTATGTATTATATAATAAAAGGTAGGGCAATTTGTTTGTCCTACCTTTTATGCTTATATAGCGTTTAAAATTTGCAAATCGTGCGCTTCGCCTATCACGCCTACAACGGGTATTCCGCAAGCGTCCGCCACATGACGTTCTGTTTCACAGCCTTTTGAGCAACGCCATCGGTTCGGTACGACGATGCCGTCGCAGCCGAGGAGCAGGCGTAAGTCCTCTTTCATGTGCTCTGTGTACGGCGCAGAGTCAGACAAAGGTTTACTCATGGGATTGACTGCTTTGTAGCCGAGAATTGTTAGTTCTTTCTCGATCCGAGCGAAGAACTTGTGTCGCTCGTTGAGATTATATCCTGTGATTGGTGATGATATGTATATTTTCTTTTTGCTCATTTTTGTTTGTCAGATTAAAATATCTTCATTATTATTTGATTTAATTCATAGCGTCTTAACCAATACTTTATATTCTTCATCCTCATCCTTGATTTGATAGCCATTAGCTATATACCAATCAAGCACCCATTTAGAGGTATCTGAAGGATGATATGTCAGAGCAATAGTTTTAGCACCCTTTAATTTGCTGTTATATTCGGCGGCTCTTAACATATAATTGCCGCCGCCTTTGCCGCGCCATTGTGGGTCTACCCATAATGCGTATAGTATACAATCGGCGTTGCATATATTCTCTTTATCTTCCTGTTTAACTGGGAAACAAACTTGCACGCTTCCTCGACACGTCTCGTTTGTGATAAGAATATGCAAGCCGCTCTCCCATGTTTGAAATTGTACCATACCGTTAAGTTTGATTAACATCGCAACGCTTGAAGCAATACATAGCGCCCACGCGCTCGGTATCATGCGTGCTACGTTGCTCCCATGAGAAGGAAATTTTATTTACTTTTTTGTTCATAATTCGAGTTTTATTGAAATTGTTTTCTACGCGCCACTCTTATGCTCACATGTCGAGTTGTCAATTCTATTTTACGATACCACCTGCGTACCTCGTATATAACAAACACACCGCACAGTGTTTTGATTAATGTACCTATCTTTTTAAACTTTACCTTAGTACAGTAAGCTGGCGTCAGAAACATGGTTTTGTAACGCTTCTTTGTTTTTCTAATCTTCATTTTTCTTCTTTTTATAGTCCAAACAGCCTTCTTCCATTGTCGGCATGATACATAAGCCGCCGTTCTCAGCATCATCAATAAGTTCTTCTGATGCATGAAACGAGTTGAACATTTTAGCGTTGTGATGCTTTAAGCATAAATTTATGCGGACCTCTTTTTCGTATTCGTATTCGTACCCTGTCAGCGGATTGACTCCCGTCCTTGTAATAGTCGTAGTTTGCTCCGTTTCTTTGTACCACTTGCACGAATAGCAAGCAGCGATATTGCAAGGCGATTTGTTACAATACTTTTCCTCATGTTTTACGCAACGTCTTTCCGTAAGAAACAGCTTTCCGCAGTGCGAACAGCGGTATGCGTCTACTCTAATCATTCTCCACCTCCTTCTTAATTGCTTCAAGCTGCTGTATGATGTTATCTATCGTCTTGCCGCTGTAACCAGCGGCAATTTCTTTCAGCACGGCAATCTGTGCCGTCAGTCTGATGTAATCTGCCTGTTTCATTTCTCTTTGTTTTATTAAATTTTCCGTGTTTCTCCTTTTGAGAGTTTCAAGAGCTGTATAGTTTCGAGCATTGACCTGCTGCTACCGCAGTCAAACCCTGCGTCTTCCAGCTTCTTTATGTGCCGATTCCCCTCTTCTTGTGTCATTGTTCTCTGCTTTCGGGTTTGTGTTCTTCGTTCCATTCTTCCTGAAAGTCCGCAAGTTTTCTGATGATACCCATGAAAACGCTAAAACTTATAGGTTCCGTGACTGCCGGCTCTGTAATTATAACGCGGCTTTCATCGTCAAACACTCGAACCCTAAATGTTATCTTTACGTCCTGCATATTAGCCTCCTTTTTGCTTGTCGTTAATATTGTCGATAATTTCTACATCGCCTTCATGATCGTTGACAACAGTATCGTGCAACGACACTGTACATGTGTTTGCTGTGTTGGTGCACACTAAATCAAAACAATAACAGCGCATATCATTCGCTACAAAACCAATATTCTTGCCGTTACGCGCAAGAATATCGTCCTCATAAATTTCCTTGCCGTTCTTATCTTTCAGTCCAGTGTACTGCCCGACCGTACCGGGATAGACTCGCGCCATGTTACTTCCGTGGTCGTTGCTTATGTACATGCCGTCTACGAGATGGAGTAAGTCGCCATACATCCACTCGCCATTGTCGAGACGCTTGCCTCTGAATTTAATTTCTCTGTTCATAATTTATCTTCTGTTTTATCTGCGAATTTGATTATCAACAGTCCGCAGATTATAAGTTCTGCTGCCATTGACAAAAAGCCATATTGTATGCCAAAATGAGCACCAATGATAAAATCTATTGTGAGAAATGCTATGATGCACCCAAACACAAGTAATATAATACCGTCTACTTTTCCCATATTCCCTCCTTTACTCCGAACGGCGCACCGTCGGCGAATGTGTATAAATCGTACATTTCAGACAATTTAAGTGAATACACTCTCGCCTCACCTTCCTCTAAATCAATACCCAATAGGACAGGAAATTCAGCAGATGGGAAAATGGCTGATATATTGTGTAGTTCTGGGATGTTGGCTATTGTCTTTACCCACCCAAACGGCTGGTGTTTCAGCATCTCCTGCCAACACTCGTCCGCATCCTTAAACGGGCGGTACTTGGGTTCGGACTTGACGCGGTAATCAAAAGAACTATACGAAAGTCCAGGAATTTCGTTTACTTTCTTCCATTCTTCGTCAAACCCTTTACTTCTAAACTCTATCTCCTTACCTTCTGCAAATGCCTGTATTATAGGCAGCATCTCTTTTGCTTCTTCTCTTGTCATAACTATCTGCTTTAATTGTATTATTATACTTTTGTTACTCCCCGAGCGCACTGCTCACGATTGGAGCGTTCGCCGTACTTCTTTGGGTAATTAACCAAGAAATACCTTACTATAAGGTAGTGAAACGAATATTGCTAACCCAACAGGCTTTTTCGTTACAATCTACCTTGTCGTTAATTTTTATCGGATATTCTTCGAGGTATTGCTTTTTTAGTTCATATTTCTGACGTGCAATCTCTATTTCTTTTTTGTTGAGAGCACGCATCTGTTTTACAAAATCATCTTCTGTCATATTAATTCTCCAGTTCTATATTATGTTCATCTGCGAAACTATCTTCTGCATCCTCGCAATAACGACCTTCACAAAGTGTCTCAGGAAATGCTCTGTTAATAAAATACTCTCGACAGCATAACTCGCATATTTCATCTCCATAAGTATTTTTTAACTGTTCTCTCGTCATTATTCACCCTCCTTTCGGATTAAATAGTCGTACATAGGCTTGCGGCTTCTACGATATTTATTACATATCTTTTCTGCTTCTTCCTCTGTATTACAAATTGCAACAACTCCATCGGGATACGTGTCCCAATATCTAATAACTTTAAATTTTGTCATATTAGCCCTCCAGTTCTTTTATAGCTTGCGCACATCTTTGCATGTTCAAATCCATATATGCCATAAGGTGCTCGTCCTTGCCCATGTACAAACCCTTTGTAAGAAAGAGGCTATCCTTAACCTCTTTTATCAACTCGATAGCTTTTTCTTTATTCATTTTGTTGGGCTTACTGACTGAAGACTTTAAATTTGACTTACTTATTTTCCTCTTCCACGCCCGGCGTTCAGCACGGGACATGCCATCTTTATTGATGGAGAATGCTTCCTCTATTTTAGAGATGTTTTGACGCTCGTATTCTTCGAAGATATGAATAAGATGCGATGGAATTTGTTCGTCCATATTATCTGCTTACATATTTATAGGTATCTATTTCTGTTTTGTAATTCATATTACAACTCTCATCTTTTGTCCAAATTAGATGATGATAGTTAGTAATTTGTAATACGCTCTGCGTACATTATTTTTCGCATAAGGCGGTCTATTTCTTTATCTGATGCTATATGGTCTATTGGGTAGCGCATAAAGTTTCCCCAATCACTTTGCTTTCGCAATTCGCCATTGGAATCCAGACCAATCAAGCATCCATATCCGTCACCATTTTTATAGCCATCATGGATAAATATACCTCCATGACTTGTTACAAGAATTTCTCCTCTTTTAAATTCACTCCTTTTTAACATATTTCTCTTCTTTTTACTCTCCTTACTGTCACTGGGGAGATTTGTTTATTTTTCCATGTTCTTTTCAGCGTCCAAGAGAAATGCTTCGAGCACGTCCAGGTAGTTGTGCAAGTACGAGCTATGCAGTACGAGCAGAAAAGTCAGTGAGTTACCAACCTCTGCGGCAGCTTTTTCGAAGCCTTCATTCAGATACGCATCCAGTTCTTTTGAATGTGCCCTTAATTCGTCACACTCAATGCGCAGCTTATCAAGGCGTGTTTCAGACGGCTTGTAAGCCTTCTCGAACACATCTGCCGGACTCCAAGACTGGTAACCGCCTTCGTACTCAACGAGGTAGCCAGCCTTGTCTGTTTCACACTCAGAGGGTCTTACACCCTCTTTCAAGAGCTTGCGCTCGTAGGCTTCACCCATTGTCATAGGCATAGCCTTCACTGTCTTAGTTCCAGTGTACTGTTTCATTTGTTCGTTCATAATGTTTATTTTACAAGTTCAAAATCGTAAACGAAAACCCAAGGGTTGCTCTCCCATGTACCCTTGCCGCTGATTTTGTCTATTAGGGCAGCGTAGGCTTCGCGTGGAGTCGAGAAAGAATAGAAGTCTGTCACAGCGTAATTTTGGCAAGTATAACAATACTCTTTTTTAAAACGAACGTACTCTTTCCCAAGACGGCGGATACCTTCCGCTATGCAATCTTCATCGCTTATGTCTTGTAGACGTTCGACACGGATGTTAGTGATACGGACGCGGCGCAGCATAAGGTCTGCCTTGACAAACATCTTGTTATTCCACCCTGGTTGTTTTATCAACTCCGCAGCAAGTTCTACTGGCATATCTAAAGCAATATCCTTATATTTTTGCGCCACAGCTACCACCTCGCCGAGTTTGTAACGTGAAGACGACAATGCATAATCAAGCATCTGCTGAAGCAAATCTCCTTTGGCTTCGTAGAGCCGTTTATTACATGACCTTTTCCATGCACTAATGTCCTCATTTGACCACCCTTCGTCGGTCTCCAATCTTTGAAAAAACATTGTAGGATTTAGCATACGCCTTGTCTGCGTCTTTCGACCGTCAAGTACGGCCTGTGTGAGACCGTACCTGTCGTTGAACATTATCTTTTTCATACTCTATTACTTAATTCCCCATTCTTTTTTATAGTTAAATGGTTCAGGGAATCCTTCTATAGGTTTTTCTGATATTAAAATCTGTTTGCCATGTATAGAATCGCATCCCCATCCCCATATCATACCTTCATTAGCATCATACACATCTTTTGTTATTGGACGCAGCGAATAAGTTTCTTGCAAACCATATCCTTGACATCCTTGCCCTGCAAATACGCCATCATTAAGAACGTCTATAGCATATTTATTTGCTATAACTGCCGCACTGTCATTTCTGGAAGGGACAACAGCCACATAAACCAAACTTTGAAAACCTCGACCTTCTGTCAAATCGAAATTATATGATATGGCAAAGTAACTTACCTTGTCAAGGAACTCTTCCTCATACTTCCTGCATTCCTCTTTATTGAGGAACTCTTTGCCGTCTTTTGCAAGATAAACGGTCTTCTGTATTGTCTTTTCTTCCATGTTACTATCAATTCTTGTATTTAATATTTATACTTTTAGTTTTGCGTTCAACCCCAGTGCCCAAAGAATATGTTGGAGTTCGTGCACGTATTGTATTTCTCTCAACTTTTTGCCGTCGAGGTAGGCAGCAAACTTATTTCCATCGACCTCGTACACGATATTAATGCCGAGGTCGTAATGGTAGAAGTCGTACCATTCCGAAGTGCCTTCCTTTTGGTGCTGCTCCTCCTTAAACCCGTTCTTTTCGAGGAGTTCAGGAGTGAGGGGTATGCCTTCAATTTTACAGCACCAAATCCACCATGGTCCGTCATCGTCATCATTGATAGCGCTTAGACAGGCGGTTCCTTTTTTGTCTTCAAAGACTGTTAGGGGATTTATATCGGTAACAACGCACCTTGTGCCTTTCGGAAATGCGCAATCGTGGCTTGCTCTTACAAGGTCGCCTATTCTTAGGTCTTCTGGTTTAATCATTTTCCTGTGTGTTCTTTTGTAAATACTACTCTTTTATCTTCTTTGTCATAAGGGCAATTAAACATCTGATGGCAAAGACCGCAGCTTATAATGTGACGTACGTCACATTTTATTCTTGATTTGTAGCTCATTTCTTTCTTCTTTTATTTGAGTTTTGAAGTGCCTGACCATAATCCTTTGGAGAGGTTGCTGCGTTTGAAATAGCCCTACATATTGATGGCAAATAATAAAGCTGGTTTACAAATCTCATTTCTCACCTCCTTTCGGCAGCAAGTCCTCTATGTAACACCATTCTATCACGCCCCACCATTTGCAGTTTTTATCGTAATCCATAGGGTTGTACACAACGCCAACATGATAATGCTTTGAACTATTCGATTCTGCCAAGAAAATGAAAGCCTTTCCCTTTTCGGGCATTTCGCTTGCGTCGTGCCAAAGAGCTTTCTTAAACCATTCAACGCCATCTTCAAACGAGGCGCGACACGCTTCTTCTCTATCCAATGTGCTACGACACGGATTGAAATAATCAGCATTCATAATTGCTGCTTCTTGTATTTTCTTTTCGTCAATCATAATAGTTTTGTTTTAAAATTATCGTAAATTTTTAAGTCGTTCCACCATTCTTCTCTGCCGAGTTCAACGTGCCTGTTTTCGGGTGCCTTGTGCTTCGCAACTGCCTTTATCCACTCGTTTGGAACAAACGCATTGAACGATTGCAAGCCGCTGCTTTTCTTCGTCTTGCCGACTACCTTGCCGTCAATGTAGAGGTAAAGCGAATAGTATTCACCATCGAAGCGGTAGCAGAGAGCTTGGAGCTGCTTGTGCTCTATCTCGCTGTGAAATGTCACCTTATAGCGGTTTCCTCTGTGCAAAGCAGCGAGCGCGTGCATAAAATCCTCGTAACCAAAGTGCGTGTTCTTCTTGCCGTTCAGCTCGTAGAAGTATCGCTCGAAGATGTCGCGTCGCATATAGAACCAGAAGTAGTCCATATCGTCGTCTGACATCTGCGGAATTGACTTATACACAATCTCCTGCCAAACGTGCTGTCGGAGGTGAGAACCACTTGCGAAGCCCTCAACTGCATAAAGGAAGTCGTGTCTATTTAAAGAAAGATTTATCATACTTAGAATTTTTCTCTTATTTTCTGATATTGCTTGGCAAATGTCTTTTCCGTTACCCATGCGCTGTATCGTGTGCGGTAGTAACGCTTGGGCTTGCCTGATACAAGCCCTGTTGCGTCACGAGGAGTATGCACGCTCATGTATATCTTTGGCACGATGTCCGTTGATACATACGATGTGATATACTCGTCTTCGAAAGCGATATGTCCTGTCTCGCGGAAATTGACATTTGCAAGCGAGAAGTCTTTTGCCATGTTAGCATTATTTGGGATTGTTTGTTGTGCCTAACAGATGTTGATTGCCCTCATAAGGGATGCAATACTTGTAGACACTTGATAAACAGACGTAAGGGCATTGCTTATTGAATGTGTTGTAGTGAGAGAAGAGTTCACAACGCCATACGCTATCTTCGTTGCATCTCACTAACACCTTGTCGAACGGCTTGAATGAACACTTAGGTTCAACGACCTTAACAGGCTCTACTTGCAACGTTTCGGGGTTGTACTTGCCGCCGTAATGCTTCTCTGCTGCTGCGATAAACAATGTTTTTTGTTCATCATTTGCCTTTACGAAACATTCTGTGTCGCACACTTCCTCTTCGCCAAAGGTGTGGTCTTTGTAGTAGTTGATTGTGGTGTTAAACTCTGTGTAATCATCATTTGCCCAGCCGTCGAAGACTGCTATCATTTCGTTGTGAGGGTTGCGTACTACGTCGCCATGCTTAAAGAACTTAGACCAGTCTCGCATTTCACAAGAAGGGAGGAGCATTACTTCTGTGCCTTCAATGTCGGCGTAATAAAAGCCGTTTTCTGTAAAACTTGCAAAGGGAGAGAGCGTGATTTTTGATAACACCTTAATAGGGAAGGTGTTATCAGATACTACTTCTTTAAATTCCACCTCACCAAACAGCGGCGAATACAGCTTTGTGCCTTTTGGCATATCGCGGAGTATTTCCGCAATGTTAATCTTGTTCTCCATTTTCTTGCTCCGTTTCTTTTGATTCGTATTTACGTATGTAGGCTTCAATTATTGCCTGCTGTAAGCCTATAAGTTTCAGCGCCTCTCGGTAGTCCGCCTTCAACTTGTTGTATATCGAATTTCTACCAGCGAAGTACCACATACCACAAACGCAGGCAAAACAAAGGATAAATAATGCTGTTCCCATGTTATTCGACTTTAAACTTGTTAATGTTGTAAATAGTTGTTACTATTGGCATAAGAGTCAAGCCACCAAGACAGGCGTCGCTGTTAGTATCATCCTTGAAGCTGTATGTGATTGTGCCACCGAAGCGCATCATCGTGACTTCAATCTCTCTGCCTTTGTAATTGCTGTTGAGTCTTGCAACGCCTTCTTTAAGACGGTCGAAAAACATTTCGGGGGTAAAGTCCTCACCGAAACCAAACTCGGCGTTTTTGAAGAACTTCAAGCTGTTTGCAAGAGCCTTCGTCTTCTTGTTATGAACGCTACATCTCGGGCGTTCGCAGTAAAATCTTTCTTCTGTCATATTATTGTATTATTAAGTTCTTAGAATGTGCGCCTTCACCACCTTGTGAACCAGGTGTGGCTGCGCCTTGTTAAACTCTTCCACAAACCACCGCTCGTATTCGTCTTGAAAGCGTGGTCTGCGGATTTTTCCAATCGGGGGGGCAAGATGTCTGCGGCAATCTTCGCCCCATTGTCTAATGTCAGTACGGCTTTCATAGCTTACCAGTTTTAAATCCTAACTCCTTTGCTGTTGCAAGGAAGTCGGAGAGCTTGTCGGGTGATACACTGGTCTGCTTGCCTTGCGAACAGACAACACCATCTTCAACCTTGAAGTAGATATTGCCATCCATGTTGATGTAGTAAATCTCACTTTCCATATTACTTCACCTCCATATTGATTAAGTCGTCAAAATCTTCTTCAGACTTGCAGTCGTAGCAGTAAGTCAGCGTGCCGTCAGAATCCTTTGTGAACATCATTATGCTATTGTTGCTACTAAGTAAGTCCAGAAGCATGTCGGTACGGGAAGGTACGTTTACATCGTCTTTACTCTTCAGCCATTGAATGCCTGTAAGAAAGGTTGCGGTGAAAAGAGCATCCGCTTTGCTTACGTCTTTGTTAAAGAGAATATAGACGACACTATTGTATCCTCGTATTATAGACCATGCATCGCGCAGCCTACCGACAAATGTCTTGATTGTTTTCTTCATATCTGTTGTTACATGTTAAAGTTAATTTCCTCAGCAGGAACTATTTTGAAGTTTGCCACGTTTTTAAAACAAATACTGTTGTTGTTCTTCCTGATTATATTCAATTTTTGATACCTTTTGTTTGGGTACATCGCGGAGATTGTATCAGCCGAAATGATTGTCGGCATGGTATCACCTTTCTCGAACACCAAAAGAAAATAAGGTTTGCTGTTTTCGTTTGCCATGTTATTGTCCTTTTTTTGTTACAATTTCCAGTGCACCAAGCAAAGTCTTTTCGCTAATTCCGTTGCCGGATGCAACGCCATCTTCCTTGATAGAATTGAGAGCTTCTTTGAGACATGTGATATCAGAGGCGAGTTGTTTTATGAGGACACTCATTTTCTCGTCTACATTTCTCACGTCGTCACGATTGGCGTTTACCGAGGTTAGTATCTTGACGCAACACTCCTCGATATAGTCCTTTAACGTTGCTTCGTGCTCCTTCTTTATCTCCTCGACAACAGCCGACGAACAAATGGAGAATATGACAAGGTCACACCTTGTTCTACCATCTGATGTTTTTTCGTTTCGGATGCGCACATCGCGTAACTGCCTGAAACAGCTACCTATCTTTACAAGATAAACTCCTTCGCCATGTGGGTAATAGTCAAGAAAACAGCGTTCGTTCCCAGTAAAGGTTTCGCTTTCTTCAATTACACCCAAAATCGGTATTCTTACTTCTTTTTCCATGAGTTTGTTTTCTTTTGTTTTGCCAGCATACGCTTGTACGCTCTACGTTCAGCTCGCGTCATGCCGTCCTTTTTGATTTCGTAGGCTTCTTTATCCATTGCTTCCATAGATTAAAGCTCGTTATATTTGTTGTGTTTCGCAGAGTTTCCGTGAAGAAACCCGATTGTATAGCCTAACGAACCCACCACAAAGGCGACGTAGGCTACGAGTAATATTATTCCTGTTGTTGTCATAAAGTGCATAATTTCAAATCTTAGTTTTTCAATATCAAATATATACCATATTATAGCACGACGTATTTGTTGGCGTATATTTTATATATCCAGTTACGATAACTATAAGTATAGTTTGTAAGCAAGTCTTCTGTGTATTTTGCAAACATGCTAAATCTTTTGGCGATATTGCGCATTTTCTTTACGATACCATAATTCGCCGCGAATTTTACTATTTGCATTGATTTAGAGATAGACATACCTATTTTTGCCGCCATGTATTTGTATGAAATACCTCTGTCTATAAATCTTCTGCTATAACCAAAACGATTACAAGTTTTCACCGCTTCCGTATATTCTTTCTTAGAATGTGGGTTGCGCTTCTGCTGAATCATTTGTTCGGCAAAGTCTTTTCGACGCTGTATTTCTACAAGCAACATTGCGACTAAAACATTTTCTAAATTCTTGATTTCTTGTGCATAGGCATTCTTTTTTAAGTTTACATCAGGTTTAAATTCAACACTCGGCAGGACAACGTTGCGGTGAGCGGTATGACTGTGCAACGATTTGAAAACGAGGTGCTTTTTATCAACGCCCGTTTCTTCAATCAAGCCCATGCTGCGCAAAGTAGCTAATCTTGCCTTTATAGCGTTTACGCTTATGCCTGTTATATCATGTAATTTGTTAATATTCCAATTCTTAATAATAGAATTGCGAGAGTGCGCTTTTACAAACAAAGAAAACGCTATCGCCTTTCTTAAATCGGAATTGCGATACATTTGATTTATTATATATCTCTTTACTTTCATGTTTGTAAAAACAAAAGCGACAAGGTTGTGTACTTACCTCGCCGCTTCGTATTTAATGCGTTTATAAAAACGCGCCTAAATCCATGTTCGACACTTCACGATGTACACGGGTCGTGAAGTAGTGCATTGTAGCAATACTTTTGCCTTTGCACGCCACAAAATTAATAAAACATTCTCAATCTTAATAACTTTCTATTAATTATTTATAATATTTTAAGAGTTTGTATTGAAATTCTATTAGTTTTCACTAACTTTGCAGCGATAATTATTAAATTTATTGCTTATGATGTATTCGCAAACAGAACAGTACCTTTGGGCTGACCGCATTCTAAATGCCGTTTGTGCGGTTGGTGGCATAACCTTTATGCAACTGGTGTCGGAGATTAAAACGGCGAAAACTAACGAGCTTCGCGGCTTGTACTGTCTTATAACAAGAGATTATAACATTCATCCCGAACGCGCTGCACGGCTTATTTCTCGCACAAGGCAGAATGTTATCAACCAGACACGCAAATACTGGCAGTATATGCAAGCCAAAGACAAAACTATCGTGAGTTTATACAACAAAATTAAGGACTACCTAAAACAATACGACAATGAGAAGGGATTATGATGTAACAATACCGGATATGCTGTTCCCAACGGATAACGAGCTGGAAATACCTACACTCGATATTAATATGCAGGCTCGCGAATGTCAAATACCATTCCTCTGCTTTGGCGAGCAGAAGCGCACGTACAACATGAACGGACAAGGAACGCTGCATTTTTATACTGATGACTATCGCTTCACATCGGTATACGAACACCCTGAAAAGATATTTAAGCAGCACCGCCCTGCGAATATCGTAGAGCCAAACTTTTCGCTTTACAACGAAACGCCAATATCTTTCGGTATGCAAGCACTTTACAAGAAGCGCTGGATAGCTCGCGCGATGCAATCCCAAGGCATCGGAGTATTTGTCGACCTTAATGTGGCGCAGAAATGGTACCAGCTGAACATGCTTGGTGTTCCGCGCGGATGGCAGGCTTTTGCAACTCGCGGTTATTCGGATAGACTAAACAATCTCGCGTTTGAATTGTCAATCGCCAAAGACTGGGCGCTCGGCAAGACCCCTTTGTTTGTCATATACGGCGGCGGCAACGAGTGTCGGCGGTTCGCCCAAGAGAACGGGTGCGTATATATCAACCCTGTCGTTACGACAAAAAAAAAGCTTGAAGCCGTAAAAAAGATACAGGAAGGCGTTGCGTTCTTCAACGAGGAGTTTTCTTTGAAGAAGGAGCTGGAAAAGCTCACACCGTTTACGCATCAGATAGAAGATTATTCCAAGATGAATAAACAAATCGGAGAAAACAAAGAAAGTTTATCCGAGAACGAATAGGATTTGTGTTCATATTAACAAAAGCAGTACCTTTGCTTGAAACATAAGCAATAGGTTAAGTTTAGGGAGGCCGGCTCGCGAGAGTCGGTCTTTTATTATATATATTATTGTAGTATACCTGTAAAACATTTAAAAGATATTAAATACTAAATATTTTCTATTAATAATTTTGTTATCTATTAATAATTTATTAATTTTGTGGTGTTAAAATTAATAGCTTAATAAAAGGAGATACAACAATGTTTGAATTATCACAAAACAAAATCAAGTTCGAGCTTACAAAAAGAGAACTCAGAAAGCTCAACACGCTCAAGAACAAGGTAGCGAAACTTAACAATGACCTTAGAGAGTATTTTGATACTTGCGGTGAAATGTCGCTGCCCGACATCGAGTGTACCTGCATAGGTTACAGCCCAATGGGTCTTGTAGACACGCAGGACATCAAAGACAAGGATGGTAACGTGTTTGGCTTTCGCGCCTACGTTGACGACCTTGAAACAGCGGTTGTCTATGTTGAGGAGGAAGGCGAGATATTTCTTAGCGGTTGGGAAGAACTCGAGGATGATATTAAATATCAGCGTCGCAGACTCAACAAGGCTTGGAGAATTTTCAAGTCAGAGAACCCTGACGCGGAACTTGAACGCGACGACGACGAGGATTAATTGTTTACACGGGGTGGGGCAGCAGTTCTCCTTCCCATTACATAAAATATTAACTTTGCAAAAAAACAAAAGATTATGGCAAAAGGTGGAGGTTCAACAAGAACAGTAAGCGCAAACAACGCAAGTGCAAGCAGAACAAGCAGCAGCGCGAGTGCAAGCACAAAATATAATGCTGAGTATATCAGTGCAAAAACAAAAGAAATAAATAGTTTTAAGCTGCCAAAGCCAAACGATGCTGAATATATACGCATTAAGGATGTCGAATATCGCATAGGCCATCTGAGAACATACGACAAAAGACATATCGTTGACATTGTTAGAGCATCAGATGGATATTCTTTAGGTCGTGAGGTGTTTACAGATAGTGGTTCTTATGGCATGGCGACTACAAGAACAAAATCACAGGTGCAAAAGGCTATTCGAAAAGAACTGCTAAGGTTGTTAAATAGATAAATAAGTAAAACTATGGCAAAAGGGGGAGGCCCGACAAGGACGGTAAGCGCAAATAATGCGAGCGCGAGTAGAACAAACAAAGAAATTAACGCAACGACAAATAAAAACAAATCTCTATCGAATACACTTTCAATAGAAAAGGTAAATTCGTTAATAAGAGATAAATTTGAAGATTCCTTCGATAAAGAACATAAAGGATGGAATGTTCATTATATGAGATATGGCGATTTGGATGATTTTTCTTTCAATGAAAAAGACGGAACTTTGGTTGTCTATGCTACTGGTAAAGCATATTCTCCCCGACCTTCTATTGAAAAAGAAATAAAAAAACTTTCAGATTCTGAATATAAAAAAGCAAAAGAAAAGGCAATATTTAATGTAACAGAAACAAAAGGACCTTTAGCTACAGATGAATATGGGGCAACAAGAATTGCCAATATTTATGAAGAGAATGGGTTTAAAGTAAAGAAGATTATTCTTCGCAAACAATGGGACTAAAAGAACCAAACAATGATTTACATAGAAACATGTGGTGAGAATGTTATATCATCTTATGCAAGACGCAATAACGGAAAACATCAGCGAAAAACTCACAGAAATACAGGTAACACAGTTGTAATATAACACACACATTAAAAGGTACGCACGACTAAAACGTAGCGTACCCTTTTTGTTTACACAGAAACCTATAAAACCTTATAAACCTTGATAAATCAGCTTAACTTTGCTTTAAATCACTATAAAATCAGTTTAATATGGCAAAAAGCAGAATAACACGCTCAATGAACTGGGCGTTAAAGAGCGAATAAACCTAAGCTGCCTGGAGCTTAATGAGGGACAGATTGTAGGCATTCCAAAGAACCCTCGCTACCTTAAAGGCGAAGAACATGACAAGCTAAAAAAGTCACTCAAGGACTCGCCGGAGCTGCTGCAATACAAGCCGCTTATGGTATACGCTGCCGAAGGTGGCAAGTTTGTCGTTATTTGTGGCAATATGCGCTTGCGTATCTGTCAGGAACTGCACAACGAAGGCGTAGAAGGTTTTGATGCGCTGCCTTGCTTTGTACTTAACAAGGACGTGCCCATTGCTAAAATTAAGGAATACGCCATCAAGGACAACGTACAGGCTGGTAACTGGGACTGGGACGAGCTTGCCAACGGAGATTGGGAAGTAGACGACTTGCAGGATTGGGGCGTTGATTGCTCATTCTTGACCGACACGGAGGCAGTCGAAGAAATGCCAGAGCGCAAAGAAACGGAAGACGACGCATACGATGAGGACGAGCATAAGATTGAAGCGAAATGTAAACTCGGGGATATTTGGCAGCTCGGCAGACATAGACTCATGTGTGGTGACTCTACTGACGCATCGCAAGTTGCTAAACTACTCGGGGGAACAAACATCCAACTCTATGTGACGGATCCACCGTATAATGTGGCTTACGGTTATGATGGTGCAGCAACAGAAGGACATCGCAAGGATGGACTGGTCGTCTTAAATGACAAAATGGACAACGATAAATTCGAGGAGTTTTTAACAAACGCATTTAACGCTGCCAATGCTAATATGGAGAAAGGTGCTTCGTTCTATATATTCCACAGCGACGGCTACTCCTATTGGTTTAGAAAAGCCCTTATCAACACGGTAGACCTGGAGCTGCGAGAGAATTTGATATGGGTAAAGAACTCTATGGTGCTCGGAAGACAAGACTACCAATGGCGACATGAACCATGCTTGTATGGTTGGAAAAAGGGAGCGAGCCATAATTGGTTTAGCGACCGCAAGCAGACAACCGTAATGGAATTCGATAGACCGACAAAGAGCGTAGAGCATCCAACGATGAAGCCTATCCCACTTTTCGCATACCTTATTCAGAACTCATCGCAGGAAGGTTGGAATGTATATGACAGCTTCGGCGGTAGCGGTACGACTGTAATGGCGTGCGAACAACTCGACAGAAACGGTTTCTTAATGGAACTTGACCCCCATTATTGTGATGTGATAATCAACCGCTGGGAAACCTACACAGGCAAAAAGGCTGAAAAAATCAAAGTTTAACAACATAAATTAAAATTAGAAATGATAGAAAAAGTGAACCCGCAACACCCCGACAAAGTCGCAGACCGCATTGCAGGTGCTATCGTTGACCTTGCTTACACCAAGCAGGAAAGCCCAAAGATTGCCGTTGAAGTCCTTATCGGACATGGCGTAGCTAACGTTATTATTGAAAGTAGCGTAGCCTTCTCTAAAGAAGAAGTGTACACAATCGTGGAGCGCATCACCAATTGCGACAATTTACGACTGAACCTTGTAGTTAATCCGCAAGACGCGCACCTTGCAAAGAATCAAGATGGTATTATCCGTTGCGGTGATAACGGAATCTTCAAGGGTATGCCCATCACTAACGAAGAGTGGGAGCTGAGCCAGATTGCTCGCGGCATCTACGAACGATATCCGTCGGACGGCAAGTACATCTTGGGCGGCGACGAGCTGGTGATATGCCAAAGCAACGCCAAGACAGAAGAGCTGAAAAAACTCTACCCTACTGCAACTATCAACCCACTGGGCGACTGGACTGGTGGCACTGATGTGGACAGCGGAGCGACGAACCGCAAGCTTGGCTCTGACATGGCTCAGTCGGTAACGGGTGGCGGACTGCACGGAAAAGACCTGTCGAAGGCAGATGTCTCGGTTAATATCTACGCTTTTCTAAAGGCACAAAAAGAACAAAAGCCTGTGGAGTTGTTTTGCGCTATCGGTGACGAAACCGTCGACGGCAAGCCATACTCCGAGATTGTGGAGATAGCAAAAGACTACATCAACAAGGTCGGTGGCTTCGAGAAGTTTGCCGAGTGGGGACTGTTCTAAAAAGTTGCTTAATGGATAAACACGTTGTAAAACTTTCATCCGGGACAAGAAACAATAGCCCAAGAAAGATTCGAAACGCCAGTCTTGCCGAGAGCTACGAAAAGCAAGGGTATGAAGTGGTTAGGAGGGGTTATCCGAATAATGCTTTTGTGGCAATCTACAAAGGGTCTAATCCGCACAACCAGTTGGAGAGGACGGTGGGGGAAATCTTTGCCGAAAACGGTCTGAGTTTTACGCTCGAAAAAGACGGCGGCGTAAAAATACGACTAAGAGATGGCAGGTCTTTGGAAATGCCGTCGCCCGACGGAATAGTTGATAATTCGTTCACTCACGAAATCATGGCCTTGCAAGGCAAGCCAAGTGCCGACAAAGTCGCTGAGGGCATTAAGCATAGCTTTAAAGTGTGGAAACAGGATAAAAAGCAAAGGATACAAGCAGACATCGCAATCACGTTTACCCCTAAGGGTACAAAATACCATAGAGAGGACATTGATGCAGGCGTGAAAGAATACAAGAGACAGGTGAAAGATGGTCAAACAGAAGCGAAACCATTGATATACTTGCATGTTGACGAGGGTCACAGAGAAATATACTATCGGAATATAAAATAAAAAAGGCGGTATCGCCTGTATATAGGATGCCGCCGTAGGGTTTATTTTTGTCCCGATGGTTCATATACTCCAACTGGCTACTAACCCTCCCACAACAAAAGTTGATGTGCAAATATAATAATAATTTATGTAACAACCAAAAATAATGAATAAAAAGTGAAGCCGCAAAGATTTTATGGCGAATAAATAAAGAAACTATTATGAGCAAACCATTACCCATCAGAACAACCATTGAGCGTGCACTCAACATTAACATTTCATCTTCGCTGCCTGCAAAGGATAAGGTGGCGGTGATGGAGTGTTTGCTGACGTTGAGCGCAAGTGAAATAAAGCGCATAATCGTGAGTGATAAAGCGACTGCGTTTGTCAGTCTATGCGCTAATATACTCCGTCGTGGCGAACTGATGGAGTATATGCAAATTTTAGAAATGTGCCGTAAAACGGCTTTAAACAGTGATAAACGTGCTTAAATGTACGATAAACACATAATGAAAGGAAGATATAAGGAGAAAGGGAAATAATATGGCACTATCAAAAAATGAAAGTAAGCGCAGAAATCAACTTGCCAATCTTGAAAAGGGCAAGTTCAAAAAAGGCGAAGTTACAAACCCGAAAGGGCGACCGCCAAAGCCTAAAACGATGACGGCGTTCATAGCTGAAATGAAAGAAAAAGGCTACGAGGTACCTACCTCGCAGACTATAGCCGAGTCATTTCTATACATCGCGACCCTTCCTGAGGACGAGCTAAAAGCAGTTCTCGCTGACAAGACACGCCCTATGATGCAGCGCATTGTTGCTAAGGGTATACTTGACAAGAAGGGTATGGACATACTCGAGCGTGTTGTAGATAGAGCTTACGGCAAAATACAGCGCATCGACCTTACAAGCAAGGGCGAGCAAATCAAGCAGGACCCGTTGCAAATACACGTCATTTCAAACACAGAGGAGTACAACAAGGTTCTTGCGGAGATACAAAAGGAAAAAGAGCGCAAGGAAGCACAACCAGATAAAGAATAAAGCAAAAATAGATGCCGCACGTATTTTTAGCAAAGAATTACATGAGGGTAGATGCCGCCAAGAAAGCGGGATTTACGACCGTATCATTACAAGGAAGCTCGCGCTCCGCGAAAACATGGTCGGTTGTGCAGTTTCTTTGTATCTATTGCTTTAACAACGCCGGAACAACAGTTTCCATAATACGTGCTGGTATGCCCTCAATCAAGCGCACTGTATACCGCGATTTTAAGAACGTGATGCTTTCTTTGGGTTGGTGGAATGACAAGTCAATGAACAAGTCGGAGTATGTATATACTTTCCCTAACGGCTCTTGGATAGAATTTTTCTCTACCGACAACGAGCAGAAAGTGCGCGGTTCAAAGCGTAAAATACTATTCGTGAACGAGGCGAACGAGCTTTCATTTATTGAGTGGCAGCAGCTACAGATGCGTACCACAGAGTTCTCCATACTCGACTATAACCCTTCATTTTCCGAAGAGCATTGGATAAATCAAGTCAACGAGGAAAAGAGCACCTATTGGTTTATCTCAACGTACAAGGACAACCCATTTCTTGAGCAGAAGGTAATTGACGAAATAGAAAGCTTAAAGTGGAAGAACCCGAGCCTGTGGCGTATTTACGGACTCGGACAGCGTGCGATTGTTGAGGGTCTTGTATTTGAGAATGTGGTTGTAGATGATTACATACCAGTTGAAGCACATAGACATCATTGGATTGGCATGGACTTTGGTTACACCAACGACCCAACAGCCATTGTTGAAGTGTATCTTTGGGGTAACGACCTATATGTTGATGAACGTTGTTATCGAACGAAAATGATGACTGACGATATAATCAGAGAGCTTAAAGCTATAAAAGGCGACTTAGAAATAATATCAGAGAGCGCAGACCCACGTCTTGTTGATGAAATATACAATGCTGGTCTGAATATCAAACCAGTTACAAAGTTTCAAGGCTCAATAAACGCAGGCATTATGAAGATGCAACAATTCAGGATACATGTTACAAGCCGTTCTGTGAATATTCGCAAGGAGTCTAATAACTACACTTGGCGACAGGACAAAGAAGGAAAGTGGCTCAATGTACCAATTGACATGTGGAATCATGGATTAGATGCTATTCGTTATGTTGTACTCGACAAAGTACTCGGTGCTTATGGCAGTGGCATGAGTGCAAGCGATATACTTGGAATAATTTAATGGCAATTAAATTCGGTAGCTACCCAGCCGTCTTGCATTTACGGCTGGAGTACAAATCTTTCCTTGCTCATTATGTTATAACAACCTAACCTTTAAAACGTAAACGAACTTGAATAAGCCGTGTGCGTTGAGCTGTATGAGCCTCACATTAACGGCGGTTTCGTCAGAGAGGAAGGCTGTCGCCTCGCCTGCGACACTTTTTTGTATTTCAAGCGTGCCGTCCGGGGTCAAAATCTCCTTCGCTTTCTTTTCCGTGCCGGCGACTATCACCAGTTCGCCGAGGATAGACCTCTCGACCGCTGCTTTCAGTTCTTCCATGTCAGAGAACTTAAAGTTGTTCTTTGCTACAACTCGATTAAACTTTATGTTTGCTGTATCCATCATATTGATTGTTTTAAATTTGTGACTAATAATTTTATTTTTCAGAGTCTACCCAGCCGCCATGTTTGGGCAGGGCGTCTATAACAAGACCTTTCAAATCCTTCACGCCGTACTCTTCGCACAGCCAGTCTTCGAGGTCGTCCCAGTGCTGCCAATCTCTTATTGCGCCCGTCCGTACATCACGCAGACGGAGCGTTACAAATAGATAGTCGTGTATTACATCTATTATTTCGTACATGATATTCTTAGTTATAATGACGATTCCTCGTCGTCCTCTTGTTGTTTAATCGAAATCGTTTGACAAGCATACGAGGGCTGTACCACAACGATAGATGCGCTTAGGTGAGCGACCTTCAAGATCCAGCTTCAGAACTGCATCCTCGAAATCATCAACATCTGTGATTTCTTCCAACTCTCCTTGTGTCTCATCGAATAGCTCCTGTGCCATAACTTCGTCCTCTACGCAATAAGGATCAGCGTTAAATGTTGCCACACCATTAATAAACTCTGTCATTTCTATCTTCTTCATAATATGTTTTATTTTTTTTGTTATATTCTACGATAGTTGCGGAGATGTCCGCTTGGTGCTCCGTGCTGAAACTGCGATACCTGCTCGCCACAATATTCTATAGGAGTGTCGAGCGTGATGGTCGTTGCGGTCTTGCCGTCGCAGTCGTACTGATTGCAAGTGTAGCCGATAGTCATCGACGGAAGCTGCCATACTCCCCAGTTGATGTCGTTGAGATAGCGCAGAAGTGTGCGTATATTCTCCACCGTCGTCTCAACCGTGCTGCCGTTGAATACTGCCTTGTAATCCTCTTCGTGACGCTTGCGGTTGGCGAGGGTGAGTTCTTGAGAACGCTGTTTTGCCTGCTCGTTGCGCATAAGGAGCTGCTTGCGGTCTTCAAGAAACTCCTCGTCGGTGACTTCCTTGCACTTCGAGAGGATAGTTTCGATGCCTCCTTGCGAGACGATGAACGAGCCTGAGTTTTCCAAAGGCTTCATTGTTGAAGTCTTGGTAATGAGCAATGTTCCGTCAGGGTTCTGTTCAACAAGAAAACTCTTCTTGCTCGTAAAATACATTTTTTTCATAATCATTCCGCTTGTCCGTGTTGCGGTAGGGCTTAATTTGTTAAAATTTATTCTTCGCAAGTCTTAAGGCTTCTTTCATTGTGTTGGCGTAAACCGCAAGCTCTTGCGAATCTTCGTCTTTCGAAACAGCAGCTTTTACAGCCAAGCCTTCTGCTTTGCCATTGAGTAAATAATAGTAATGATTTGCTTCCTTTTTGTCAGCGTATGTGTCGTTTACATCGCCGTACTTGTCAACTATTACGTAAAACTGAAAAACTTGTTCATCGTTGTATCTCATATTGTTAAGTTATTAATTTTAACACCACAAAATTAATAATTTATTAATAGGCAACAAAATTTTTCTGCTATAAATTTCCCCTTTTTAGACTTTTTAAGGCTTCGCGAATTGTTTACACAGCATTTGAGCTTTCGAGCTGCCGTTTATAAGCGTTTTGTAACTTTGCTAACAAAGTTAGCAAGACATGAGAAAAATTACAGAAATACTTTCAAATAGCGACGCGAACACCGTGCACACGTTGTTAACAGCAAGAAAGCTGCCATTCCATCGTAGCTTTGAGGAACTTATGCGCCAGTGGGATCCATACAAGCACGATGTGTTTGACGAGAGCAAGCGTAAGAAGAAGAAAATCAAGGTGCCAACAGGACAAAAAGACCCGATGGACGGAAGTCCTATTTACAAAGATGAATTTGTAGATAGGGTAAGAATCGCCCTGCCTACACAGAGAGTGGTTGTAAACCGTCTCGTTGGTTTCATGCTTACGAATCCCGTGACATACAAGGCGAACTCGCACGGCGTTGTGCTTAAAACACTTGACAACAAGCAGCAACAGCTATATGACGCCATCATGCACTGCTATCATGACAACAAAATGAAATATTTTGACAAAAAGCTTGTGCGTACCGTGTCTTCACAGTGCGAGGCGGCAGAGCTGTGGTATATGACGACAGATGAAGACGGAAGGCTGGGCGGCGAGATACGAGTACAGTTGCTTTCGCCAAAAAACGGCGACAAGCTTTACCCTCACTTTAATGACCAGCATCGCATGGATGGCTTCGGTCGCGAATACTTAGTGTTTGACGAGCTGGGCACTTCGGAGATGCATTTCGATGTATACACGGATAGATATGTTTACAAATACATCAATAATGGTTCAGGTTGGGTTATATATGAGGTCAGAGCGCACGGCTTTACTAAGATACCAGTAGTATATTACTACCAATATAAAGCGGAATGGGCTGACGTACAATGGGCTGCGGATAGAGTCGAGGTGTGTATTTCTAACTGGGGCGACACTAACGACTATTTCGGCACGCCGAAATACTTTATACAGGGCAGACTTGAAGGTTTTGCGGAGAAAGGTGAGCAGGGTGCAGTCTTCCAGGGTGGAAAAGACACAAGCATGAATGTTTTATCGTGGGACCACTCGCCCGAGTCTGTAAAGGGAGAGATAGCATATTTGTTTAATATTATATTCTCATTCACCCAAACGCCCGACATTTCATTTGAAAACATGAAGACGCTGGGCAACAATACGAGCGGTGCTGCCATTCGTCTTATGTTTACTGACCCGTTCATAAAAGTTGGCAACAAGACGGAGCTTTACGGTGAGATGTTCACACGTCGAAGCAATATCGTCGCGAACGGCATTTGCAACGCTGGCATATACGTTAAAGGCATTGATGCAAGCGTAGCGGAAAACATAGACTTTGAGCCTGTGTTTGAGCCTTATGTTCCCAAGAACGATGTCGAGCTTTTGCAACTTATTACACAGAGCAACGGCGGCAAACCGTCAACCTCGCAGCGTCGTAGCATTGAGCTCAATCCTCTTAACGACGACGCAGATAGCGTAGAAAAGGAAATGAAAGAGGAGCAGGAAAATGAAATGATGCAACAGGCTGCGCTTATGGGTGTTGGCGGCTCAGCGAGCGCATCTCAGTCTGTGATGAATGAAGAATAAACATGGCAGGAAAACTTACAGCTAAAAAGCGGAAAGAAGATTTAAACAAGCTATTTGCTGAATACAACCGCCGTCTTGGTATGTTGTACAGCGGTTATGTCAGGAAGCTACTCGCTCTTGGCTATACCGAAGATGTGCTCGAAAGCGACGCTCTTTTCAACTTTGCCAACTTTCCAGTGTTCAAAGCTCGACTTGACGAGATATTTAACGACTACTTTCAAAACAGCATGTTATGCTACAAAAGCGGCATAACAAGCGGCGTTTCTTTGGCGCATGCGCACGATAATGACGCACTGGGGCAATTCTCTGTGCTAACAGACAAAGCCTTGGAAACCGCAAGAAAAACGGCTGCTGCGACGTTTATAGCCAATAGGCTTAATGCGAAAAACGGGTTAAACCTCGCGCAGTCCGTTTGGAACTACTGCCAGCAGACAAAAGCGGAGTTTGAAATGGCGATGTCTAACGTTATAGCCGACGGACTCGAAAAGGGTACGTCCGCAGAAGAGGTGGGCAGAAGAATACGACAGTATTTGAACAACCCCGATATGATGTACCGACGCTATCACACCGTAAAAGTATTAAAGAACGGACAGAAGAAAGACGTTGTTACTTGGCGCAGGAAGCGCATTATTAACGGACGTGTACGCTTCGTAGAAGAACCGCTCGAGCATGTAGGGCAGGGTGTGTACCGCTCTGCTCGCAAGAACGCTCTGCGTGTAGCACGCACAGAAATAAATGCAGCCTATCACAAGGCGCGAAATGGGCGCTGGGCAAATGAACCTTTGGTTATCGGTCAGCACATACATATTTCTCCGCAGCACGATCCAGATGAAGATGCGGACATCTGCGACGAACTCGAAGGTTACTATCCTAAAGATTTCGACTGGGATGGTTGGCATTCTCAATGCATGTGTACCAGTGACCCTGTAATGATTAGCGGCGAGGAGCGCAAGCAGTTCTACAAGCGTATGCTTAACGGTGAAGATATGTCCGGCTACGTCTCGCCGAACAGCATTAAAGACGTGCCCGACCAGTACAAACGATACATCGAAGCCAACGGCGACAAGATTGTAGACGCATTTAAACGTGGTAAGCTGGCATGGCATTTGGCGAACAATAAAAGTTATTGGCTAAAGTATTTGGACGCAGCACAGCGCAAGCAAATGGGCGTAAAAGCAATTTCGCGACGCGAAGCAATACAAGCGATTACAAAAGCAAGGCACGCGAAGCGAGATGCAGCCAAAATACAGCGAAACTGGACACTACGCCGCAACGCGATGTATTTAGAGCGAATGAATAATGAAATATATAAGCTTAGATATTCCAATAACAAAACTATGGGCGATGCATTACACAAGCGTTATGAAGATGTAACGAACGCTTTAAAATCAAGCAAAACGTGGTCTGTTGAAAATATGGAACGACTCTTTAGACATTTTAAAAAAGGCATACAAATACGAGAGCGTTGGGATAAACTGCTGTGGGGTGGCTTTTCACCCGAGCAGATAGCCAATTGTCGCGAGCTTGAAAAGAAACTCGGCATATTAAAAGGTCGTCCAATGTCGTGGGAACACGCAGACCAGCAAAGTGCAAATCCTGGGTATGCCAAAGGAGTTAAAAATGGGTACGAGAGAAATTGTGCGACTTGCTCGCCTACCTACATGATGCGCTTATTAGGATTCAACGTAACCGCTGGCAACTATTCTAATCCACTTGTTCAATATTTGTCAAAAGGCTTACAGTGTTGGGAGAAGTGGCTTAATAAAGATGGGTCACGAGCGCAGCATGTACAGATAAAGGAATGGCAAAAACTGCATAGTTACAAAGAAATGACAGCCGAGAGATACAAAAAATTTATTGAAGAAGTATGCAAAGAAGAAGGAGTGTACGAAATGTCAATCGGATGGCGAAGTGGTGGAGGTCATAGTACTATTATACAGCGTTTCGCTGACGGTAGTCTTAAACGTGTAGACGCGCAGGTTTATTGTCAAAAATATTATAGAATCAGCCAAGAGAAAAGCCTTGCCGGATTATGTGCAAATGGTGAAGCTTATTCATCTCTTTGGGAAGATGACTTTATAAACGAATGCCGCGGCATCATGCGTATTGACGACAAACTTTTTAACCCTGCGTTTGCTAAGATTTTTCAAGTTGCGAAATAATGTCAAAGATGTCTTCACCACAAAGGTATTCGACACTACTCCCATCAAATAAATAAAGTGAAGGAGGTCCTACGCAAACTGGATCTGAATAATCAAACATCCATGCTGTTTTACCTTTATACACGCCCAGATATTGAATATGACCTTTATACTTGGTTGTCTCTTGTTTCAACGCCTCGCGAATTTTTAAAGGAATCTCCATAATGTTATGTATTTAGTTAATAATATGCAAATGTACGCCAAATATTTTGCACGCACAAATATTTGAGCTACCTTTGCACCACATTGTTGTATCTCTAACGAGATATTACGTTAAACTCCAAATTGCCCACTGCCAAATGTATCTCCGTCGGCAGTGGGCTTTATTTTTAAACAGGAGTTAATCATAAAGCGCATCATCCAAATCGTCGTCGCCAACCAGTCCGTCGGTGCCGGTAGTGATGTCTACCTTGTAGGCTTCTATACTTAGGTTGTAGACGCGACCTTCAAGGCTACCTTCACACGAAACGGCGCTTTTTAAGTTATTTCGAACCTTTACGGTTATCTTTGCTTTGTACAGTCCTTTTTTATCTTCCAGCGTGTAAAGCGTTGCGTCGTCAGGGAAAGCTTCGTCGAAATACTTTTGTATGTAAGCTTTTACATCCTCCTTAGTTGCAAAGATACGAAGAATACCGTGCCGGATATTTATTACATCCTTTTCGTTGTCCTCCATCTGGTCGTAAGACTCGCCAACGACAACGTAGACGGACGATAATGTAGGTATTTCTTGCGTGCAAGCTGGCGACGATGTCGGTGCTTCTTGTGGTTTTCTAACTGTAGCCATACCGTTATTTTCTAAAGTTTATATAAGCACTTGGGTAACGCATCGAGCGATGCTCGGTAACGGCGTACCCTTGTCGGCGAAACGCTCGTACAACGTTTTCCACCGCTTCAAAAGACGATATGTGCCATTTTTCATCAGGCAAACTACCAACCCAATTTCCTGCGCAACAACCTTCGGTTCGCTGTAAAATTTGTACTTCGTTTCTTGTTTCAAGCTTCTCGAGCACCCATGATGCAAGTTCGTTTTCCTGCTGCTCACGGGCATTTGACTTTGGAATTTCTATCATATTATTCTTTGTTTTTGAATTTATAGTTAGAACAATTGTAAGCTTTCATCATAGCCAGCAGGACAGGAAACATAAGTCCATGCTTACATCCTCTACCGTATTTGTCGGCCGCTTCACACGTTTCACAGTTGTAGCGTGTGTTAATATTTAACGCTACCATTTACTCTTCCTTTCCGTATTCTTCTACACTGAAATACTTCTCGTGGTCAGTGTTTTCTTTTACCATATTAAGCATACCTCCACTGATGCCGTTGTCAATTACAAGGTCGCAGTGTGCAAACTGGTTGCCCAAAAAATTGTGCGCCACAATAGCTTCGCGCTGCGTCAGCTCATCTTTGTGCCAAGCCGCGCTTATTATCACCGCTGCTTCTCTCGGTATTTGTAATGTGACCACGTTTTTCACTATATTGCCGTTGCAAATAGTTCCAATTTCTACGATTATTGATGCTGTTTTCATTTTGTATATGTTTTGAGTGAATATTTAAATGCGCTTAACGTTTTCGCCCAACGGATTATTATAAAGTCATCATCTTGTACTTAACGTTTGTTCCAACGTGTTTCGTTATTTTAGATAGCTAACACGCTATCCTCACACGACCAAATTAACGACATTGTGAGTACATGTCGGGTTTTTGACCCTCAAGCGGTTCTCCTTCCTCTTAGAGCTGTATCGCCCTCGAATGTTTTTACGGCTTTTCTTTGCTACGGCAATGGTTTTACCTACGTCTTTTGGCGTGTAGTGCTCACGGCTTGTAATTTTGCGTCTTTACCAAGCTTTGACGGAAGTGTTAGCCCTTCCTGCTGCGTTTAGTGTTCGCTTCACCCTTTCCCCTTTCAGTCCTTTCTTTGTTTGCGAGGCAGGAAACGGCTCAAAGGTAATTGATAACCGAAAATCTGTAAGACTGCCTAAGACTAATGATGCCTTTGTTCCGTGCGTAGACTCGAACTACTTGTGCGCCACATCGCAGCACGGATGGTATAAAACCGTTACCTAAGCTTGCCGACCAGGTAGTTGATTTCTGTATCGGAAAGCTCTATTTTTTGTGAGTGCTTGAACTTGATTAACTCGTCAATGCCGATGCGAGATTCTATTATCTGATGAACACGGTCGTGCACACCATCACCTTCATGGAAGGCGAGAATAATGGCGTAGGCAAAATCCAGCGCTTCCTGCTTCGCTTGCTTCTTTTGTTCTTGAAGCTCCTTTTGTAAAACTTCGGCTTTTGCATTGAATTTACAGCCACTCTCGATTGCGAAATCAACGCTAATGTTCTCGCACATCTTGTCAATGTCATCGCCGAACATTTGTGCAAAATACGTATCACCTTTGAGTGACTGTAAAATCTGAATCTCTTTTTCTTTTGTCATTGTTGTATCTCCTTTTATTAAGTTATTAATTTTAACACCACAAAATTAATAAATTATTAATAGACAGCAAAATTATTAATAGGGAAAATTTAGTATTTAATGAATTTTAAATACGCTCTTAAAAAATATATAAATTTATAACTATTTATTTGCCACTGCGCACAAAAAAGAGTATATTTGCAAACATATTAACCCTTTGCTTATGGAACAAATCTACGACATGAGCGCAGAAAATGTGCGCCAATTTGCCTATGAGTACCTGCGATGCGGTGTGACGAGCCGAGCTATACAATGTCTTGAACGTTTAAAATGGCTGGGCAAGCTGCGGCAGCAGGAATACTTGCTTCTAAGTACAATATATTCAAACCAATGCAAGTTCGAAGCTGCGATGGAGACTATTAAGAGGTACAATATTATTTACATGTAAAAAATCAATTTATGGGAAAAGGAAGTTTTGGTTGCTTAGCAGCCATTGGTGTAGCCATTATTGTTGTTTTGATTATGGCTGTTATCGGTCAAGAGATGAACAACAGAGAGGCAGAAGAAATCGCCAGCAAGCCGCTGTATGAGAGCACGGAGTACGTAGAAGTTTTGGCTGGGAACATGATAAAAGAAAGGCTTAAAGACCCGGATAGTTATCAATTTATCGAGATGAACGAAGCGCTGTCATCTTCGGAAGGAGAAAAGATGTTTGTCGTTACGTATAGAGCAAAAAACGGTTTCGGTGGGTACGATATAGGGCGAGCGACGTTTACTTGCGATAAAGACAACCTGTATATTGTATCAATAGAGTAACAAAATATAAGGCAGGAATAGCGAGGCGCATCACCTCGCTATTTTTGCATCATCTCCAGCAGCTCCTTTGCAATAGCTTTTATGCCGTCATTTAGAAAGTGTCGTGTAAGATACAGCACATTATAACCCTTATCTTCAACGTGCTTTGCATAAGACATGCCGGCTACGACAATAATAGTGTAACCCTTAGGCGCTACCACGCCGTCTTTAGAAGCGTATTCTTCCAAGATATTATCCACTTGCGACTGACCCCCTTTTACCTTGTCGGGTTCAGGGATGCTGCCTACAACCTTATTAACGAGTTTGCCGTCGCAGAATACTGCAAATGAAATCGAGTTCTTTAGATTCGCTGTGTGGTCTTTGTAGCCTTTATTGTCTTTCGAGAAAGTGACAGCCTTCTCGCCAAGCTCTGCCAACATCATACTTAAAACGTTGTCCACAGCTTGCTTTTTCTCCATAAGCCTCTTTTTCAAAGCTTCAACTCCTTTTATCTGTATGTTAACCTTTGCCATACACACAAAGTTAGCGTGTGAGTTCGTAATCTTAAAGAAAAACAGCACCTGTGCATAAACAAAAAGAAGGACACAACCGAAGCCGTGCCCTCCTCCAAAATATACTAAAACAAAAACTCTCAGATTTTATTTTTTTGCCGAAGCATTGAGTTTAATCGTAAAGTCTGCGATATACGCCCAACGTTCGAGACCTTTGCCATCATACATAGAATAGTCCATTAGCCACCACCTGCATACGCCTGTCTGCGTAGTTCGTCGCACAGCGAGCCGAAAACCGCTGGGCGTTTGCAAAAGACACCACTCTCCTTCTTTAGGTAGTTCTTTCTCTGGGTTATGCCAAATGCTGCGCAGATACTGCTCAATGCCTGCGGTGAAAGATGTGCGCAAGTCTTCGCGCGTAAAAACTTCCTTGCCATCGCTTCCACAGAAAAGGTTGAGTGGATATCCTTGCGCCCACGCTTTACATTTATCTGTCAAACCCTTCCGCGTGAGGGTATCAACTTGCGCCGCTTCCATCTTTTTCATTTTTCGCATTAACGTATTCTTTAAGAACGCAGGCTCCATCACCAAGCAGCATGTATCTCTCCTTCTGCGCGTCAGACATCGCTTCATAGGCGGCGCGGCTTGCTTTCTTGATATTCTCGGGGTTGTACAACGTTGTTGTAAATTTGTCAAAGGTCTGCTTTATCTTTTTGTTTTCAACAATATTTTTTTGATACACAAACCGGTCTTCATGCATTACGAGCTTCAGCATTTCTTCAACCAGTTTTATCGCCAGCTCCGGATAAATAGCCATAAAGCATTTCTTTATATCCAGGTGACGCAGGTATTGTATACGGTTAAAAATGTGGTCAAACGTGCTTACAGACATGCACACAAGATTTTGTAACACCACAACCGTAGCGCACAACCCTGCGCGAGGAACGTCAAGGTTTTGCAATTTCTCCGCTATTTGGTCGCGCAGCTTCTCGAGTATCGGTATCGTAATATCGTAGAGCTGGTTGGCGTACTCGTTGCAATAACCAGGCTCTGAATTTTCTTCCACAATCTTAATCGTTTTGCGAAGCGACTTTTGTGTTTCTTTAAAAATCTTTTTAAGCTCAAATCGAAACAAACCCTTCTTTTGCAAATAGCTTTCCATGTATATAAGCCAGTTGTCCGCTATCAGATATTCTGTATATGAGAACTGGAAAACGGACACTTTTCCCAAGTTAAGCGTTTCTTGAACATACTCTGCGTCTACGCTCTGGTCGGCGAATACACGATGATGATTGCCGAAAGCTTCTATGTTAAAACATTTGATTGGACTTTCCATGTTGCTTTGTTGTATTTATAAGATATTGACGATACTCACTGACTGCTTTTGTGAAATAGGGCGACAGATCCAGTCGGTTCACATATTCTTCTATGGAATTTATGTTCGCACTATTGTCGCCTCGCTCCCAACCGTTAGCTGTAAGCACCCAGCAGGCGGTTGTGAAAGTATCAGATTGCACATTGTTGACCGTGTTGTAGTTTACACGCTTTTCGATTACGATGTTCATCTTTCTGTCATTTGACATAAATTCAAAACCGTTAAGCGTTTTAACAGCAAAGCTTGTATCTCCATTGCTTCTGATAAAAAAATCTTTATTACACATTGCGTATCTACGTTACTGTCATTTTATTTCTATTACTTTTAGCCACCGCTCAATAGCGAGCCTTGCCTGCTCAAAAGAGCGACAGACAATATACTCAAAACCAAGTTTGCTAACTTTGTTCTGAAACTCCTTTTGCTTGTCCGACTGCTGCCCTTTAGTTGTTTTCATTTCCAGAAATAGCACGTTGCGCCGCGCTATTACAACAAGGTCTGCGAAGCCTGCGAGTACGCCCTCGCGCTGCATGATAGCTGCTTCTCTTGCGTTGCGAAAGCCTCCGTTAGGCACGGCGGCGATAATATATTTAGGATATTGTAAGCGAAACCACTGAACAACTGCCTGTTGAATTTTAGATTCTTCATGTCGTGGCTTGTGTTTCGTAGGCAGTTGCCGTTTTAAGAAATCATCAAATTTCATCTTTAGTGCGCTGATTCTTTGCTTGAAGTTATACACTGGAACCATTGTCTCCATTCTTCTTCTGTTTTCATCCAACGAAGACAAGGACGTTCTTTAGGCATAGTTAAAGCACTTATCAAACCAAGCATTTCGTCATACGACAGTTTGTCGCCATATCTATCGCCTTGACGAACAGTAAAGCAGTTATTAATGTCTTTATCTGTTTCTATAATGATTTTTTCCATATATTACTTCCATTCTGTATTGTTATTGTTTTCTATCTTACGATAATAAATCTTACAACGTTTATTCTCGTAAATACCATCATTTTTAGCAAGGGCGTTCCACAAAGCATTGAGCGTCACGCCGATTTTTTTTCCCTGTGCAACAACAAGTTCGGGACAAGTGTTGTACACATAGTTCGTTTTTTTGTTTTTAAACTCGAGCACAACAACGCGCTTGCGAGGATACACTATTTTCCCTTTCATTCCTTAACCTCCTTTTCTATCTGCTGCTGGGACTCACTGATAAGCAAATCAACTATTTTATTGAGCACTTCGCGGTTACAAACGACGTGCGTACCATTTGTCGCACTAAGCTCCATGCGATACACAACCTCTTCGTTTCGCAACTTTCGATATTGCTCGTTTAATTCTTTCAGTTGCTTTATAGACATTTTCTTATTTTTTTATGCAGGTACTACCCAATCAGCAGCACCTGCTATTATTACTACTTTAATATTACAAGGTCAGCAACATGAGTGCCGGCTGGAAGCACAAGGCTATCCATGCGTGTGCCGTACTGCGTCTGCCTTACGATGCTAACATCCTCGTTGATGTTAATAACAACATATATATCTGTGTGAGCTCCAACGGACATTGAAACGACGCTGGCTGTTTCAAGACGCTTTCCATCTTCAACAAGCAAACCATTAACCGCATTGTCCTGTGTTGAAACAACCATCGCAACCATGTTATCCTTAACGTACTCCGCTGTCGGCACCAGTACCTTGCCTTTGTGTAGCACTACATCTTCGTTTGATATAAGCGGAATAACTACACCCCTCAAACGGCTGCCTACGTTCACGTTCTCTGTATCGTGCGGCGTGTCAAGTATTGACATCTCCGCGGACTGTTCTATTTTCTTTGGTCTTCCCATATCTATAAGTTTATTTGTTTTTAAAATGGCAAATCATCGACGCTACCAACGCCCACCATCGGCGCATTGCACGCATCGGCTGCGTTGTTCGATACACTCTCAAAAGCCTTCATTCCACCAAGAATAGGCATTGCATCAAGTTCCTCTTTACTCATTTTTTCCCGCACCTCCTTTGGCAACGACTGCTTTACAAGGTGTGTCTGGTCGTACTTTGACTCGCGCAGCGCAAACGCGCTCAAATCCAAATAAACAGCCTTTGGTGTTCCATCTGCGTTTGCACTTACGAATAAATTGTTATCTTCGATAGGAATAACAAGACATTTCTTTGTCGCAGTGCTTCCTTTGAGGCTTGCAACGCCTGCGTTTTTATACTTCAAAGCGTTAAGTTTAATACCAAAATTTTCTTTTTCCATGTTGTGTGTATTTTATTTTTTCAGTTCTCTTATAAGCGCGTCAGCGTATCTTACAGCTTCCTTGGCGCAAGAATCGAGGTCTTGATACTCAAACATCGCATCATTCTTCTCCCGTGCGTCAAACCCTTCATCCGTATAAAGAGCGCAAAGCATATCTTTTGCAATCTCATACCTGCGCTGTTCCCAGTCTACATTTGCATGGATATCCACCGCAAGTTGATATCCACCATTCGCGGCTTTCGATTCACATTCCTTGCACTTTAATTTGTAAGGTTCTGAAAAAGCGGTGACAGGCAAGGTTCTGCCACACATTTCACAAACTTTCTTTCTCATATCTTCGTTTTTTAAAGTTAGCCTTCGGAATAGGGAGTCGAACCCTTATCTGCGCCGTGCTTAAGGTTGCATACACGACTACTCATAATCTAACAACTAATAACTTATTATGGCGAAAGCTCGCAACCTACCGACCCAATGCCGGACAAATTATTCCGAAGATAAAAGCCCCACCGCCGTAGGGCTGTCCTAAAAATGAATCCTATTAAATCTTAAACCGTGCGTCTCACGACGCTGTGAAACAAACTGCTCTATATTTATAATACATGAGTGTTTAAGAAGTCAACCATTGCCAAGTTCTGCGAAAGAATCATCGGCTGGTCAAGCGTTGCGGACTTGTACATGTCCGTCGCTGCGTTGTAGAAATCCCAAGCCGTGACCTTTCCTTTGTGGTTGTACGCAAGCATCATCTTTTCCGTGATGCGACCGATTTGTGCTTGATTCAGCGGTATTGTAGCGCCGTTGCGTATTTCCTTATGTTTTGTCTCGGAAGCGACACGCAGAGCTGTTAGCATTCCGATGATTGTAAACATCTCCTGCGCGCTTATCTCACGACGCTTCATCTTCTCGATTTTTTCGTCGTCCTCGGCGGTGATATTACGCAGGTTGTCAAGCCAAATGCTAATCTTTTCAAGCAGCTCACCCAAGCCAACGCCCATCGTGCTGCCGTCTTTATATGTAGCAGCGTACTGCTCCCGATTCAACATTGTTTGGTTGTGACAGATAACAACGTTTCTTCCAATGCCGACCTGTAAACCTTTTTGGTGGAACGAGATAGCGAGGTTTGTTGTTATAGCTTCGTCACCTTCTCCTTTGTCAAGGTCATAAAGACGGATGTTGCAATACACGCGGCGCAGGATGTGCGCTTCAATGGCACGTTCGCCGAATTTTTCCTCCTTTTGTGGAAGTCGGCTTACACCTGGTGCTCTACGGTCTTTGTTGTTAGCTGCGAACAAATCCCATATCTCAGCACGATAACCGCGCTCGGCACACATCTCTTGTATCTGCTGTATGAGCTGGAAATGATAGATACCCATGAGCGGATTGCCGTTGTAGTCGTTTTCCTTTTCTGTGCGTGCAAGCTGTTCAAGTGTCAGTGTCTGAACCTTGCTTATGTCGAAATCGAGGAACTGACGGTCATTTCCGCTTGCAACTTCGAGTTCTGTTGCTGGTTCAGCGACCATGTTGTTAGATGCTGCTACATTCATTGTTGAATACATTGTTGCTTCCATTTTACTTTGTTGTTACGTTAAACTTGTTTCTATAATTAGAGAATCTCCACGTTTTCCACGTGCAAAAACTCCTCATCCACCTGCGTGTACATCGGGAGCATTGTTTTGCCATACAGCCATTTCGGCATGACACATTCGTTTAAATCTTCCGACTCGCTGCTTGGGCTTACGATTATCTTATTTTCAGGAACCCAAACTTTCTGATTTTGCTGCTCTCCAAAAGAGAACATCTGCGCTTTGGGTGTCTTGACATCCATCATTGCCTTAGGGCAGTGAAAGCGCACCATTGTTGTCGTTATCTCCATTGTTGTTACTTTATATTGTGTGTTAATAAAATATCCACATTGCGATATAAACTACGGTAAGACATACACCCATGCCTAACGCCCAATACTTACACTCGTTTATTTCTTCTTCATCCCAATTGCGTGGGTCCATATAGTCTTTCATATTCTTTTTGTTTTGTGGCGAGGCGTTGCGCTTCGCTATGTTTCTTTGTTAAAGGGTATATCTGCCAATCTTTTTGCCGTCGACATAATCCTCTTGCCAAACCTCGTTGTAATCCGAAGTGTCATCAACAAAGTAGCAGCAGACAGACACCATTGCAAGACCGGCATCCAAGCGTTCTGTTTCGTAAAACCTGCCGTCGCTGTGCTTGCCGATGTTTTTAGACTGTGCTTTAGCAATCTTACAAGCCTCTTTGTAGTTGTCAGCTCCGATAAAGCCAACTGATTCGTAATCATTGGCTGTATTACCTTTTACATGCTGTTTCAGCGCCACCTCGTAGCGAGGTTTAACTGTGTCGCCTTTCCAATTTTTCATTGTTGTATCTCCTATTTTATCGGTTATTAATTTTAACACCACAAAATTAATAAATTATTAATAGGCAGCAAAATTATTAATAAGAAAAATTTAGTATTTAGTATCTTTTAATACTTAATACTAAATACTATATTAATAATTTATTAATTTTGCGGCACAATTAAGGGTTAGCGTAATGAATTTCCCAATCTGAAAAGAACAGGGTTAAATATATCAGACCTCCTTTCGCCACTATTACGCACTCTTGTAAAAAAATCGGCGATTGGAGGTTTTTATTTGAATATAATATGATAAAGAACATACGATACAGCATTGTTAATGGTCTTTTCAAGGATAAAGCATCCCTGAAAGCCATTGCCTTGCTGTTGTTTTTTTATCATAGAAACGGGAAGAATGTTCTCAAGAACTGGTCGGTAAACAAGCTGGCTAATGTAACGGGCGTACATGCGTACACTATTAAGAAGCGCATCGCTACGCTTGTAGATTTGGGTTATGCTAAAGTAGACGGCAGCTCGCTTGTCTTTCTTTCCGTTGTATCAAAGCACAAGAATAGAAATATTAATATATCAGATATATGTTACGACACGATTAAAGATGTAGAAAAATCCCTATACGCAATTCTTTTGTGCATTGTTCAATCTCGAAAGGACTTCTGTAAACGTACCATTCTACAAGCTCGCACAGCCCAGAAATTTGATGTTATCAAAAAGGCTCGCGCACTTAAAAGGAAGTATGGCTACGGAGATACTTATACCGAGAACGGACTTTCGTACAAAAGGATTGCGCAAAAATTAGGTGTTTCGCTGAAAACAGCGTTCGATTATGTTAAGTATGCGGTTCTTAAGAAGTTTGTTGCGGCGCAAAATCATTTTCGCTCCACCTTTATGCCTAAGGTGGGGGGATATCCTGTACCCTGCTTTACCTTCACAACTAACAACTACGCTTACAACGTAACAGCTAACACATATACAATTATAAGTAAATTATTTAATTTAAAAAATCGAGCCACAGCCGTGCTTTAATGCATGGTATATATAGATTATAAAAAATATAGGCTTATGAAAAATTCCACAAAGCTTGAAAAAATAAAGAAATTCCTCGACGAAAACGGAATTGCATACAAATGCCGCAACAAGCATCGAAATGGGCACTGCGACTTGTTTGTAATTGCCGCAAAGGTGTCCGTAAAGATTGAAGGTGCAGACGACGATATATTTTATCGCAGACACAGAAAAGGCTACCACCCTGTCTTCATACGCTCCTCCGACACGCCTAAGTTCGCAATAGAAAAGGTTGCAAACACAATACGCGAATCAATGATTAACCAACAGACACACTTAATGAAACGACACTATGTGTAGACGAAGATATTGTGGAGAGTGTCCGATGTTTAGATATGAAGACACTGACGGCATCGGGGAGTGCTTTGTATGCAAAGAGTTAAGGACTTGCGGTCAAAAGTGCAAGATAACTCGTAATAACATAACAGAAAAGCAGGTGCTACGCATATTGCACTACGAGCAAAAATGGCGCAGGGGAACAAAATTGGAAATGCTCTCGCCTGTGCTGTTTGGCGTGGCGATAGATGGCGCGATGCGTTTCATTCGCAAAATGAATAAAAACAAGTCTTGATATGAAAGCTTCAAAAACTTTAGTGCGCAGAATAAGGCAAGACCTTATATCCAAGACAAGCGATGCGGAAAAGGCAGCGATACGCAACTGCGAGCGACTTGGGCATACAGTAGTACGGCAGCAGCCTATATTGACTGGACGGAAAATATATTTTGCCGACATATATCTGCCGGATTTGAAGACGATAGTCGAAATCGACGGGGGTTATCATTACACCAAGTGTCAAAAGCGCAAGGACAACAACCGCTCCGCAGGAATTTGGCGCATGGGTTATCACGTTGTAAGATTGAGCAACCACGACGCGCGTGATATAAACAAAGTAAAAGCAAAAATAGAACTTATAAAAAGGAGATACAGAAAATGATTTAAATGTATGAAAAGACACGCATACAGAAACAAAGCGTCCTACTCCACCTTGCATCCCGACGCAAGACACTGGACTCGCAAGGGCAGTTTGTGGAAACAGAAAGTTGGCTACGACACGGAAGACGAGGCGTGGGAGTTTCTTGAGCAGAACCCGAAACTGAAAGCGATGGGCGAACGTCCGTATTTTTGCGAACTGTGCTCTAAGTGGCATATAGGCAAACGAACAAGAAGCAAGAACAAAGTGTTTTAAAATGATGGTTTAAATGAAGAAAAAAAATAAAAATAGACGAATACTCTATGGGTATCATAATTTGCGCGAGTTATCGGAAAGAGCTTTGCGAAATCTTGATGGAGCGATGGACAATGCCCATGATGTGGCCGTGATGCGCTATGTGTTGTTGCAGTTCGTTAATTGGTTTAAGACGGACTTTAAGAAACTGCCACTATTCGAGAAGAACCCGTTTATTGACGACTGGTGCAACAATATGGTAGGAGTGATATCCGACTATATGTTGGACATTACGAAAGATAAAAACAAGGGGAAGATATGACCCAACTCTACATTTCCGTGCATCCCGTTAGCCGTCGGCTCGAATGGCGAGGATGGGGGGGGGATGGTTCCTCGCCCGCCCTTCGAGCCACCGACTACAAATGCCCACACTGCATAATGATTGTATATGACTGACCCTCACTACAAGCGCGGCACTATCCGCAAGGATGGCAAGCTGTATGGCCGCTACCCCGACGGCTCGCTCTATCGCATCTACTCCACCACCGACCGACCGTTTCTTCAGTTGGTGAACCGAGATGGCGAGACGTTCCTACGCATACGCCAAGCCACCGAGTTGGGCTATACCGATTGTCCTTGTCCTGGAGTCGCCGACCTTAGCTATCCGTCCTCGGCTCTGAGGCGCAGTCGCACAGTCGGGAGGGGTAAGCTCGTAAACGCACTGACCGCTGCAAGTAGCGGAATCTGCGTGTTTGTTGAATTATAAATAAAAGGAGAAATGAATTATGAGTTACAATACAACGAAGATAACCGTATTTAACGACGAAAAGGATTGGTATTATGAATTTTGACTTCTACCAATATCCTCGTGGTGAGAACAGGGGAGGTAGGCTAAACACTACGATTTGTCCGACCATCACTATATGTTCATGGTCGTGCAATTGTTTTCTGATTGAAGAATATGACTAACATTAAACCCTTAAACACCGACCGCAGCCATTGCGCCCCAACCGTCCTTGCCGAATATTTCAAGTTCGGTTCACGCACACTTCTGCTGGGCGATCATGGCACAACAGGAGGGCGATTTTGATAGAATATGAATGAAATAAAGATAGACTACCACATCCCTTCCGTAGAAGGAATCTACTGGAATGCGTCGCCCGATTTCAAAAGGCTTCCGTTGGGAGGATTAAGCCGATGTATCAAGGCTGATAATCATGCTCCAGGAATTTTAATAGAATATGACTAACATCAAACCCTTAAATGTCTGTGTGGAAGGAATAGCAGTAACACTGAATACCCGATACGAGCGACTTTGCATCGAGCATTTGATGTCACTCGCCCACTTTCCGCGGACGGGCGTAATGATTGAATACAAATAACAGCAACAATATGATCACAAAACTCAACTTCACCGACCGCACCATCAAGAGTTATGCCATCCGCAAGCTCACACCCAAGGAGTGTTTTCGCCTGATGGGCGTTCGCGACAATGTAATCAGTACGATGCAGAGCAGCAATGCCCAGACAGCCGAGCGAGTGCCCAACTGGAGAGGTAAGGGTAAAGCGGAGGACATGGCTATATCAGCGTCACAGCAGTACAAACAAGCTGGAAACAGCATTTGTATAGATGTGTTAGCCTATCTATATCAAAACCTTTTCTACCCCGTACCACCCAAGCCGCGCTCTGGTGAACAGCTCTCGCTCTTCGACGACCTCGAAGACACGTTGCCCGCTTTGCCGCCCACCGCAGCCGACAAGAACGAGGAGAAGATATTCCTCACCACATTCTCCGGCTACGACTCGCAGCTCATGGCAGCCGACTTGCTAAAGTCTTGGCGCCCCGATTTTCATTGGACGTGCGTCGGATGGAGCGACATCGACAAATATGCTTGTCAGATGCACGACCTCGTATTTCCTCAGTTTGCCGACTGCGCCTTGGGCGACATCACCAAGATTGACTGGCACAAAGTAAAACGCTCACTCGAAGGTCGCGAAGTGGACCTCTTCACCTATTCCTCGCCCTGTCAAGACATCAGTCAGGCTGGCAAGCAGATGGGCTTGCAGGAGGGCAGCGACACCCGAAGCGCCCTGCTTTGGCGTGTTGCAGATGCCGTGGAGGTGCTTCGCCCGAAGTATCTCTTGCAGGAGAACGTGGCGGCACTGGTAAGCCAAAAGTTCATGCCCGACTTCCAGAAGTGGCTCGACAAACTCTCGTCACTCGGCTACGTTAGCAAGTGGAGTCGACTGAATGCTAAGAATTATGGTGTGCCGCAAAATCGCGATCGAGTATTTTGTCTTTCAATGCGCAAAGACGTAGCCTTCGACTATTCGTTCCCCGAACCATTCGAGCTGAAAACTCGACTGGAAGACGTGCTGGAAGAAGAAGTGTCCGACCGCTATTTCCTCAAGGACGATGCCGTGAGCAAGTTCCTCAAGGCAAACGATTCGGACAACGCCCTATTCCTTCAGTTTGATTTGCCACCAACACACGAGGCGGCAATGTTCTTGAAAACGTGGCTTACGTTGTGGATGCAAGCAGCCGATGGTTGGAAAATGACATCTACAAGTCTCCAGCTCGCCCTTTATTCGGCAAAGCAGAAGATGGAGTTGTCTTATTTCGTGTTCACGGATAAGGGAGTGGCTGCGTTAGGCGATGAGTTTCAACGGTTGTTCAAGGAGAATATGGAGAGGAAGAAGAATGGAGTGTAAGCTGACCCACGTCGCGCCTCCATTCCGTCTGAATGGGGGTAACAGACAAATGGTGAATGTGACCGACGAATGTTGTGCGGCAACCATAACCACACGTTACGAGGCTATCGGACCGACCAACATCCTCACGCTCGCCCACTATCCAATGACAGTAGTATTGTATGAGTTTGAATAAAATAACCATCAATGTAGCAAATGGGGGAGGTAAACTTAGACTCGCCCACACAATAAAAGCCAACTATTATAAAATGGGAGTACGCAATTTCCTTTTTACCAAAGATGATGGTTTTGACGCTACAGGAGTAATATTTGAATATGCTTAACAAGAACGCTCGCTTAGAATAATGTACCAACGTGGTTTCCGCCCCTCTCATGCCGTATGGATAGACACCTACAACAAGCAATTCGGGATGGGTATCATCCACACCATTCAAGCCGGAGTGAGCAGCCGTAATCACTATTATGTAGCAGTAGAATTATGAACAACCCTTGCCCCATCGTCCTCGGCTCCTACAGCCCCTCGCAGAACGGCATCATTGTGTCACCACACGGCATAGCTCTGTGTATTGCTGGAGGGGGTAAGGGTCACGACGTGGATAAACCGAAAATATTGATAGAGTATGATTGAACGTTCCGTCCTCGTCCACTACCGCACCGAGGAAGCAAAAGCCTTCCGCTGTGAGCATGGCGACCGGGGAGGGTGTAAATACGGCGATAAGTATCACCGCCCCAGTCCGTGGCCGTGGTGCAATTCGATAACAACAGTAACAAAAGACAACCTATTATGCTACGTTTTCGCATAGCAGCCTTCCGAGGCCGTGACCCCGATAATCCGTCCGACCGCAAGCATCCCTCCAACGGACGCTTCTGTCAGCGAATGGAGATAAACGTTGGAGGTACAACCAACACCCTCACCTCAGTAGGCAAAGACAATATGGTATTGATAACGTATGATTAACCAAATTCCTTTTGTGCAACGCACATCGCAACTCTGCCCACGTCGGGGGTACTCTACCGCACTGTCCGCACGCTACGACGGATGGGCAGGACTCTACGACGAGCACGGACAGCACACCATTGTATTGATAGAATATGATTAGATTGCAAATCTTGAATTCCCCCTCCCCAAAAGTATGCGCCACCATTCTTACGCATTACCACAAGGAGGGAGCAGGTAATATCATACAAGGTACAAGTTCGCTCGTCAAAGCACCAGCAGTATTGATAGAATATGAATAACAGAAAAAGTAAAATCCGTATGGTATGGCGTGACGACGACTCTATCCGCTTTTACCAAGACACTCCCGACAAGCGAGGGGTGAGCGAGTTGATGATAAATAATGTGGGGGGTAGCCTATACGATAATATCGGGAAATGTGGCAAACGTCCTCATTCCACTATAAGAGTATGAATATGACTGACAAGTATTACATCGGATGGGTAAGCAGCGGCAAGGACGGTAAGGGCCTCGTAAAGTACCGACCGCGCAAGCGGATAGCTAATGCTGTGACAACAATGGTCGGGGGAGGTATTGCCGACCTCGCCGACGGGCTGGGCAACACTACACCGCATATAGTATATGAGTATGAGTAACCAATAAAAACCAATAGACAATGAAAACTGACACCACACGCACCCTCGTAGTTGGCATAATGCAGACACCACCCTACACTCACATGTTCGAGAGTATTCGTCGTGTATATTCTGTCAAAGGATTAAGTCCTACTTGTCTCACACACGGTGGGGGTAATCAAGAGATTAAGGTGTTGGTGGAGCTGTAAAGCATGTTCACACCGCATATAGTATATAGATTTGAATAAGATATGAAACTGAGAATTATTCCAATGGAGGCTTATGACGGTTGTATTCCCATAACCGTTTATATGGTTCAGAAATATGCCGACCACTTCCCCTTCGGCAAATGGGTAAACATAAAAGGTTTTTCCGACAAGCAAAAGGCAGTGGCATTATTGTCACTATTGTATCGTTAAGACAAACAAAAATAAAACAAAATGGAAAGAGAGAAGATAGTAATAGAACTTTGTGGCGGCAGGATGCCGGTCAAAACATACGATGCCGACGCAGCGTACGATGTATTTACTAAAGAGGACACAATAATTGAAGATTGGGAGCGCTACGCGATACCGCTCGGTTTTAAGATGCAGCTTCCGAAACATTTGGCGGCTGTTATACAGCCGAGAAGTGGTATGTCTTCAAAAGGAATGTACGCGCAATTACAGCACTGTGACGGATCAAGAGAAGAAACACGCGTTGACGCTGATGTAAAGCTGGGCTTGATTGACAGCGGCTACACTGGCGAAGTAAGAGCTATCCTAAAAACATGCTGCGTGGAGTACCTTGGCGTTAAAAGTGTCTGCATTCCAGCCGGCACCAAGATAGCGCAGATGCGCATTGTGGAGATTCCAAACACGGAACTTGTTAGCGGTGTCGTCAAAAAAGAGGAAAATAATGACAAGAAGCGTGGCGACAACGGATTTAATTCATCGGGAGTAAAATAATATAACATAAATAAGCCGTACAAGGGCGGCTTGCAGGTGCGAATCCTGCTATTGATTTTACTTGTTTTTGTTACAAAAGGCTGTGTTTCGATTTTATCGTAGGCTCGCAAATTAAGAGTGGTGTTTCTTTTTTATGAAAACTTTTTCAATCAACCATGTACTTAATCACTGGGGAGCTTGCATGGCTTTAATGCGTGTTGTAGTCGTGAGGATTATGACGCGCATTTTTAAAAAAATCGCACATATCATTTAATTATCATTAAATATTAAAGATTTTCTATTATTTATTTTGTTGTTCATTAATAATTTATTAATTTTGCGGCGTTAAAATTAATAGATAATTAAAAATAGGAGATACAACAATGACAACAGAAGTTTTAAACAAAGAAATTGTAAACTACATCATTAGCGACATTGAGCTAACTCTTCAACGTTTGGGCATCAATGTACAGCTGTCAATCGAACAGCGCGAGGATTACAAGCACGAGAAGTTTGACAAATTAATTAGCACAAGCTTTCAAACGGTGCCTATGCTTTTTAAGGAAATACATATCGAAGGCGACATCAACGTAATGACAAAAGCAACAGAAGAAGATTATTGCAAGGTAATAATCAACCTCGGTGTAAGTTATGCATATTTCGATGGAGGAACAAACGGACACGAACTTGGTAGGGTTATGTATGTCGTAGACAAATCTTACAAAGGCATCGACACGAAGCATATAAATATGTATGTAGACAAGGTAAAAACTCTTGCTATCTAAAAATACAGCGGAGCGCAACAGTTCCGCTATAATATAACAACAACGTAATATAGGAGATACAACAATGAACACAATTGTCAATAGAATGTGCATCTTTCACAGAAGCTTGCTTCTTACGAGGCTATAACAAGATAGTACTTATGTTGTATCTCTTCGGTGGTGATTGCTTAGGCGGTCGCTCCCGATTCTAAAGAATTTGGAGAATATGGAAGAAATAATAAAGATTACAGAGAAAGATGGCAAAAGAGCTGTGAATGCAAGAGAATTGCATCAGTTTTTAGAGAGTAAGCAAGACTTCTCAAACTGGATTAAGAATCGTATTGAAAAGTATGGATTCGTTGAAAATCAAGATTTTGAGGTTTACAATAAAATTATTGAAAACCCACAAGGTGGCAGACCAACTATTGAGTATGCCCTTTCCGTAGATATGGCAAAAGAGCTTTCAATGGTTGAGAATAATGAGAAAGGTCGCTTGGCTCGCAAATACTTTATCGAGTGCGAAAAGATAGCAAGAGAGGCGGTTGTGGCTTCTTATCAGATAGAAGACCCTATTAAGCGTGCCGAACGTTGGATTGAAGAGCAGAAGGAAAAGAAGGCACTCGAAGCAAAGAACCTTGAAATGCTACCAAAGGCACATTACTTCGACGAGCTTGTGGAACGCTCCCTGCTTACTGGTTTCCGTGATACCGCAAAGGAACTTGGCTTAAAGCAGTCTGAGTTCATCAAAATTCTTATTGATAAGGAGTACATCTACCGTACACCGAAAGGCGAGCTTCGCCCAATGGCACAATACACCAACGACCTCTTCGAGATTAAGGACTTCAAAAGCATCAATAGTAGCCACGCAGGTGTAAGGACGTGGATAACCGTCAAAGGGAAAAAGGTCTTTCAGTTGTTGTTCGGTAGGAAATAAGCTATTAGAAGCAATTATAAATATTAGTTTTCTTTTAGTTTTGCAAACCTAAACTAATAAAACGCTAATAATAAAAGATTTATACAAAAATATCTCAAAAAAATTTTGTACATCACAGAAGATTTTATAATTTTGTGGCGTTCAAAAATATATATCGGTAGAGGTTGGAAGCTCTACCACACAAGGTAGAGCGTTTTTTATGCTCGCAATATAACATATAAAATACAGGCGTATTGCCCCTTGCATATACTATAATGGTGTATGCGTGCTTTTCCGATATATAGCATTGAACAAAGGGTAGCAGTACGCCCTTTATGTGTCTGCTTAGTTAAACGTTCAAAAAAATATCGGAATGAACGAAATCAAAATTATTAACAAATCAACTTTCCTTGACAAGGAAATTGATGTATGGGGTACAGTAGAACAGCCATTGTTCCGGGCAAAGGATGTTGCTTCTTGGTTAGGAATTAAAAATGTTCCTGACCTTGTAAAAAGAATTGACAATGAAGAGGTGCATAGGTTTAACCTATGCGGCTTACAAGGAGAAACTTGGTTTTTAACCGAGGATGGATTGTATGAATTACTTATGCAATCACGTAAACCAATTGCAAAACAGTTCAAGAAAGGAGTTAAGAAAATCCTTCACGAAATCCGCACAAAGGGCGGCTATATTGCTTCAACCGACGCAGACACACCCGAGGACATCATGGCTCGCGCTGTACTTGTGGCGCAGCAAACGCTCGCACGCCGCGAGCAGCGCATTAAAGAACTTGAATGCGAGAACAGTCAAAGCAAACAAGTTATCGAAGCACAAGGCGAGCGTATCGCCAAGGATACACCGAAGGTTGAATACTACGACCAGACACTCAATTCAAAGGATTGTATGACATCAAGCCAAGTAGCTCTCGACCTCGGCATTACAGCACAGGAGTTGCACAACAAGCTCTGTCAAGCAAACATCATCTACAAACAGTCAGGTCAATGGAATTTGCACAAGCCTTACAAAGGTTGGAAATTGCACGATACCAACACCTACACCTTTCCAAGCAGCAATGGTGGCACACATACCAAGGTCTACACTGTTTGGACACAGCGAGGCAGACGCTTCATTATTGCCCTTTTTAAAAACAACTTCAACGTGAAGCTCGCTCTTGCTGAGATTAACGGCAACATCGCCAAGTAAACCTACACAACAACTTTTTAAACAACGCACAAAATGGAAAAGAACACATTAAACAACAATAAGGAGAATTTTACAATCAGTAACACAACCAAGGAGATGCTCCTACTTTTGCGTGACTTTGCAAAACTACAAGAACGGGCTATCGCCCTGTACGAAGACAAAACAGAGGGCGAGAACGTAATAGATGCAACGGTTGCCATGATGCACTCCATGCAAGATGCAATCGCTGTCAACATAGGTGCGACACTCAATGAAACGCGGTATTGTAGTATCTAAAATGCTGGCATAAAAAGACGTAGTACATTAAATTATACTACGTCTTTTTTGTTATATTTTTATTGTTTGCCGACAGATTTCACACTGGACACCAAAGGGTTGTCGTTAAATATGATACTCTGTAGATTATCAGCAATAGTTCCCACAAACATTACTTTCTTATCATTTTTATCTATGTATGAGAATGTTATTGCATTGCCAGAAACAGAAAAATCAGCTGTAACAGAATATTTGTCAACATCTACATCATAATCTTGTATGCCTGCATATTTGTACTGGGTTTCGTAAGTTACGTTACCATTTCCATCCAATAATAAAAACAAATATCCATTAGCTCGATATACACCATCTTTACGTACAAAGAAGCTCTCGTAGCTGCTATATCCTACCTTTACAAAAAACTCTCCTTCCTTAAACTTGTATTGTTTTTCTGTTTGTGTTAAATTAGCTTTGACACATTTCCTTTTTACCTCCATTTCAAAAATACACCTGTTATTGGAAAATGTCATTGCTATCGTTGTGTCGGCATCGTGACCGTTACTATTGCACACGTTCCAATACACCTCTTTTTCCTCCGTTTTTGTGTTTTCTGAGTATTCCAAGCCAGATATTTGCTGTAGCTTTGTGACTACCTCTGTGTTTGTCTCTTCTTTGTCTACAAAAATGCCGAATGTTGTGTGTTCAATTTTCTCTATCGAACTCCATGTTGTGTTTTTAAGCACATACTTTTGACTTTCCTTTTCTTTAGCATCATCATTGTCCGACGAGCAACCCACACACATTAACGCGACTGAAATCAGTGCAAATAAAAATTTCTTCATAGCGATTGAGTTTATAATGAATTATAGCTGCAAAGGTATATAAAATAATGTAAAGTACAATTTGTTTACACAGAAAATAAATATTATTTTATCAGTATAACTTTATAAAGTAATTTTGTGTTAGATAAAATTTTCCATTAACGTAAACAGAATAAAGTATGACAATTAAAGAGAAAGTGCTTGCTTCTTGCAAAACGTCGTTCGCGAAGTACGGTTTGAAGAAGGATGAACTTGCAAAGCTGGTAGACCAGATTGTCGCAGGTCGTGGTTTAACAGATGAGTCAACAGACGAGAATGTTACTGAAGCTATTACAGCAGTGGAGCCGTATGTGAGTATGATGCAATCGTCATTCAATCGCGCCGTGAGCGAAACAACGAAGAAGTACGAAGGCTGGGTAGACCCAAAGGCTACTCCGACACCTCCGACAAAAACACCAGCTCCTCCAGTTCCGCCAACAACAGAAGCTCCGCTTACAGCCGAAGCTGTAGCAAAGATGATTGCCGAGGTAAAGAACGACCAGCAGAAGGCTGTAAACGAGGCTGTCGCAGCCGCTCTCGCTCCGTACAAAGAGCGCGAGGAACGCGCAAGACTCGCAGCGTTGCTGCAAAGTAATGAGAAGCTAAAGAACGTGCCCGAAGTATTCCGTTCGCGCTATCAACTCGACAAAGAGGAAAACCTCGACAGTGTTGTGGAGCAGATTAACAATGATTTCACAACAATGAAACAAGCGCTTGTCGCAGACGGAACATTTGTTTCTGCACCGACAACAAGTACTCCACAGTCTGAGCAGGATGATTTTATCAAGCGCATGGAAGGCTTCGTGCAGCGTAACACTCCCAAGCCCGAGGGCGCATCATAATCTCAACATATAAAACAACTAAAATTCTCAATTATGGCTTATAAAGGAATGTTTTTCAAGAAGGTAAAGCCGACAAGTATCAAGGAGGCTTCTTGGTGGGAGGAAATGTGTGTCCGCAGACAGGGCGGTTATGACCTCGACCAGAGCAATCTTCCTGCTGGCTTGAAATGGCTTCCTAAGGGCGCTGTTGTAAAGCTTGGCACTGGAGGCAAGGCAGTTGTTGTCAAGTCAGCAAAGGTAGCGGAAAGGGCAGCAAGCGCGGCTAAGACAGTCAAGCTCTCAGCAGGCTCTCTTTACAAGGAAGGCGACACAATCGGCGGCAAGAAGATTGCTTCTATTGTAAGAGCTGAAAGTGGCGACACGGTAACTCTTACAGCTGGACTTGATGCAGAGCTCGCAGAGGGCGCTGTTGTTACTGACTACGACAAGAGCAAGGATATTCTTCTCGGCTTCGCATACGCGACAAAGGAGCTTGACCCCGATGCTGCGCAGGTCGTAGAGCCGACTCTGCGTGTGATGGAGGTCGAGGAAGACTCTCTGCCCTACCCGATTAACAGCGACATCAAGGAAGGCTTGAACGCTAACGGCATCGCTTTGTTCAAGATTCAGTAAGTATTAACACAGGATAACTTTAAAAATATAGAAAAGGTATGAATAGTATATTGAAGCAGCTATTAGACCCTAAGTCTTTTCAGACCTATATTGACGGAAACATGAAGACCTCAACATACAAGGCTTTGTGGAAAAACGAGATTAAGCAGGTGGACTATTGCGCAGCCAAGGTTTATCAAGCGAACCTCGCTGAATACACAGCAGCAATGGTTGGTTCTGTTATCGCCAAGAACGCTGAAAGACCTGTTCACCACATGCCCGATTTCGGTCAGCTCACAGGTTCTGTTGGCCGCTATGGTGACGAGTGGGAACTCGACAACGACTACCTCGACCAGATGCATCAGCTCGAGGGCCGCTATCGTGATGTTCAGGGCCGCAACTATACGCAGGCGCAGCTTAATGCGCAGTACGACAAACTTATGGAGTTTTCTTTCCGTCCGTTCGAGCGTGCGGTCATTGCTCCGCACAAGCGTCTTGATATGCTTTATTTCGAAGGTCTTTACCTGGGCACACAGACCGTCTCTCGCACAAACAACGCCAAGGCAAACGTGTCTTACACCTTTGACCTCGGCATTAAGCAGCTCGCCGTTACAGCATCATGGGGCGAGGAAACTGCAACTCCGTTCGCGGACATCAAGAAGCTTAAGGACGAGGCAAAGGCGCACGGTCGCAAGATTCTCAAGCTCCGCATGTCTGAAAACACATTCTACAAGATGTGCAAGGCTAAGGAGATAAAAGACACCTTTAAGCTCAACCTTGGCACGGTACAACTCAATCCAGCGGTTCCGATGCTCACAACTGAGCAGGTGAACACTTATCTGCGTTCTATCTTGCTCCCGACAATTCAGGTTGACGAAGACCAGTTTGTGACCCTCGCCGACGGCACGACACACAACCTTATTGCGGATGACCGCGTGGTTGCTCAGTGCGCTGAAAGTGTGGCTATTATGAAGATTTCGGACGCATTGGAGCTGGCAGACCCGATTCCAAACGTTTCTTACTCTACGCACGACGACAACCTCGTTGGTTACTGGCGTGACAAGACTGGCTATCATATCAACTATGATATGTGGGCGCAGCCTGTGTTCAACGGTCTCAACGACCTCTATATCCTCAAGACTACGGTATAATCGTAGCCTTGGGGTAAAATTTAAAAGATGTAGTAGTAGTTATAGTTGTAGTATTAAGACAAGGTAGCATGACAATCTCGGAAGCCATCGCAAGCGAAATTCAGCCTTTCTCAACGTCGGACGAGGCGTTAGAGAAAATGTTTATCGACGCTGCCGATAAATTCGGTGCCTCGGAAAGCGTCGATGACGCATACAGTGTGGCTGTAAAGAAGCCAGTAGCGTATGCTGCAATGCGCATACTTTACAAAATGCGTACACTTTCAAGCGAGAATGTGGGCGGCGTATCGCAAAGCTACAAGAACGATGACGAGCTGATTGACGATATGATAAAATCTATTGCCAAGGATGCAGGATTGAGTGCTGACCTTGTTCTTAATACAGACTCTGATGGCTATTGGTTGCAAAGCGTAAAGGTTTGGTAAGGAGGGTGGATGTATGAACTTCGAGGATAAACTGCAAGTACAGCTCAAAATATACAACGTTGGGTATGTTCAAATAGGCGGCGTGTTCTTCGATATGAAAGATAGTGGAGAGCCGGACTTTGATGTTAAAAATGAAAATGTCGGCAGCGGATACGACGCGCAGGGCAATCCGATTGAAGCAACGGCAACACGCTTTCTTGATTTTGGCAAATGCTTAATCTTCCCGAATACAAAAGCAAGCCTTATTACGTTGAACGACGGCAGTAAATATCAATATGCCTACGAGGTGATAGCACCGCTGTCAAAGCAGAAATACAAGATGCTGCCAACAGAAGGCGACAATGTAAAAATAACAAAAAAAGACGGCACAATCGAGAAGGAAATGGAAGTTAAAGGGTTTGTTACTCTTAAACGACGCTATTTGAAATTGTGGCTATAAAAACGCGAGGTATGATAATAGGTGACGACGCTGTAAGCGCGATGTACGAATACATTTGCAATAATCTGTCGAAGATAGGAGTGAAAAAAGGGAACGTTTTTAAATACAAACGACCTAAAAAGCTTGATTCGGACAGCTATATTGTTATTAATCATTTGCCGTTTGTTCACGAAAGTGAGATAGAAAACGGCATGATTAACGTAAACGTGCATGTGCGAAGAACAGCCTCTGACGAGCCGAATACAAAAAAACTCACAACGCAAGCAAAAGCAATTCTTGCCTTGTTTGGAAACAGCACATACCTTGGCGGTGCATATTTTGACAGTTATTCTGATTCTCTTCCTACAGAGGACGACGATAATACATACTATATCAATCTGAAATTTAAAGTAACGTATAACAATTTAAAGAACTAAAATATGGCAAAGACAGGCAAAGACGGTGTGTATGGCATTGACGAGTTTGCAATCGCCACTCCTGCGGAAAATGGTGCTTATCCTACCAGTTTTCCGTTTAAATTTAAGGCTATTGTACAGGGTTCTTTGAGCTTTAATGACAGCGCGGCATCTACAACAGACGTTGAAATTGAGGACTCAGAAGACCCGTATGCAGTATTGACTTCTTCAGCAGCAACCAAAGGCTTCACGGCTCAGACATACGATATGTCGCCTGAAACGTATAAAGAGATCCTTGGTTTTACTTCAACTGACCAAAAGTGGAACAACGAGCAACCAACGGAAACACAGGTGTTCAAGGCTGTGCAGATTAAGACAAAGGTACTCGACGACATCCCTGCAAAGGTGTTCCAATGGGCAAAAATGAAGCTTACTGTCACCCGTAGTGGCTCTATTGGTAAGACAGGTCTTCCAAATCTTAACATTGAGTTCCGTCAGATGGCAGTAATGGATGCAAGTGGCGAGAAGGTTTCTGGTCATCGATGGGCATACCTCGATGATGTTAAGACAGAGATCGATAAAGAGCTTTAGGTATTCGCATAGGTTATATAATTTCAAATCGTTAATTAGCGGCGAGGCAAGGAGAAATTCTAAGCCGCGCCGCCTTTATTTTAAGCATACAACTATATGAAAACATCAGAGAAAAAACATGTAGCGGAAACGCTCATGGAAAAGTCAACAAAGATAAAGGTCGGCAGGTTTAGTTTTGAGGTTAAACCTTTGACATTTATGCAGATTTATGAAATGGCTGCCGTTGCAAACGACATTAAAAAGCCAAGCTGGAAGCCCGGCGACAAAATAAATGTGTTGCAAGAAACTATCGCACACGGCAACGATGCTCGCCTTATGTGTGAAATATTTGTTATTTGTGCGTTTAGAAAGACATGGAAGCGTTGCCTTTGGAGGCGGTATATAACCAAGCGCCTTAATGTCAATGCTTTCAATGACCTTATCCAGTTTATAAGTCACTCTTTTAACGTAAATTTTTTCTTGACCTCTATCACTTTCCTCTCCCAAACAATAGCAATGACCGAGCCGACAACGACTCGCCTTGGGCAATCATCGGAGGAGTAATGAAGTATTTTCGTATGAGTTACGAGGAGGTCGTATTTAATCGCTCATACATTAATGTTATTCTTCTCAACCGCTCAATACCTTCATGGGATAACCCAGACAAAAAAGGAGATGAAGGTGGCGACAAAAAGAGAAAGGAAGAAATAAGCACTTGCAAATCAATAAATAAATCAATACACGCATCAGACTTCTTTATGGATATGATGTGATAACACAATATACATTATGGCAGAAGAGATACTTGGTATTAGTGGGCAGATGGATATTTCTGATATTCAGTCTTCGCTCGACAAGCTTTGCGATAGCTTAACCCGTGTTGGAGTCGACACTGACGCCTTATCGTCAAGAATGACAAAAGCCCTAAATGACATTGCCAAATCTGACGACGATTTGGCAACCAAAACGCAGCAAGCTATGCAGACTCTGAAATCTGCTATGGATGAAGCGTCTAAAGGTATACAGAATGTGCCCGACATGATAGACAACGCAAACAAGCGCGTAGAGACTATTGAAGGGACAATATCGAAGCTTAATGAAAAATTAGCTGAAACAGAAAAAGGAACGGGCGCTTTTGATGCGCTAACAAAGCAGCTTGATGCACAAAAACAATCTCTACAACTTGCAAAAGAAGATGTTGTTGAGCTATCAAATTCATACAATACTGTTAAAAACTCCATATCAGAAGTAAGTGGAGCCTACCAAGCATTAGGCGCATTGTCTACGGCAACCACAGGGGCGAACAGCGCTCAGTCGGTAGCAAATGCTGCTGTGGTCGCAAGCGCATCTACGGCAGCAGCGGCAGTGACAGCGGAAGCTGGAGCTAACACCGCATCTACGGCTGCGGCTATTGCAAATACGGCAGCGAAAGGAGAAAATGCACAAGCAACGCAACAGTTAACAGAGTCTTTGCGTGAATATATGTCCGTGGCGGCAGGACGAGCCGACATAGAGAGAATGCAAAGCGAAAGTGCTAAAGAACTTCGTTCTGACATAAAATTGTATGAGAATGCGATAAAAGAGATACAAGACACCCTTAATTCTACCGATTTTAGTAAAAATATTGAAGAAACAACAGCTAAAATCGAAAAACAAAAAGCGCGAATCGAGGAGTATAAACAAGCGCTTGCTAATCTTACTCCAGAAGAAAGTGCAAACGGAGGCGCAATTTATTATAATCGTCGCATCAGCGAAGCGCAGCAAAAGGTGTCGCAACTCCAAAAACAAGTAAACGACTGGGGACAAGAGCAGAATCGTTTAAATGAAAACTTGAAGGAATACAACGCACAACTTGAAGCTGCTAAACGCATACAAAACGGAGATAACTTAACTGGTTCATTTAAAGATGCTGCCGAGAATGCGAAGAAAACTGCAAAAGAAACTCAAAGCATTGGCAAAGAAGCAGAAAAATCTTCGTCAAAAGTCAAAGGTATTTTTGGGGGGCTTAAAAGCTCATTCAGCGGCTTGATGAAGGGCGATTTCTCGGGTTTGTTTAAATTCGTTGGAAAGATTGGAGTTTGGGGCGCTGGCATTGCAGCTGTAGGAAAAGGCTTATTTGAATCGTCTAAAGCGGCAGAAGCGTTTCGTGTAGCCTTACAGCCCTTAGACCATTACATGGATACCGACAAAATAAAAGATGTTCGTCAGAATATCTTAGCATTGACGGCGACAACAACGAAATCGTGCGCAGACATGGCGAACGCTGCTTTGCAGTTTGTAAAGGTATGGGATGGGCTTAAAGATGCGCCTGGTGCTCTTACTCAAATGATAAAGAGTGCGAATGAATATGGAGCATTAACTGGGAAAACCTCCGAAGAAGGTGCGAAAGCCATTTCTAAAATGGCTTCCGAATACCACATGACGGCACAGGAGGCTTCGGAAATGAGCAATATCATAGCGTCTGCGTCAAAACATTCGGTAAGTTCATTTGGGGAAATGTCCGACGCTATCGCTTCCGCTGGTTCAACAGCGTCACTGTATGGCATAGGCTTTAAAGAAATGGCTACACTGATTGGCTATTCAAGCGGACAGTTCGGCGACGCAAACAAAGCAGCATCCAAATTTTCAATGCTACTTATGAGCATGTCGAAACTGCAAGACAAGTACAACCCGTCAGTAGTTGGCATGGTTACAGCTCTGAAAAACCTTAAAGATGCTTATGAGAGAGGTGAGAATGTTGCGTCTAAATTCATGGCTCGCAACAGATCCGTGGCTATGTATTTTATTAAAAATGCGGATGCGATTGAACAATACGGGAAAAAACTGGAAGATGCTCATGCGAAAAACGAACTCCTTAGCGACTTAAGCTCTCGCGCCTCCGTTAATTTGGCGGCTTTAAAAAATGAATGGAACGGCTTTTTAACAGGCTTGAATGCCAATCTTACGCCCGTACTCACAAATATTCTGAAATTTTTTAGAATAATCACGGGTGGAGCACAGGAGACTGCTGATGTGCTACATTATCTAAAAGTCATGGATAATGAAAAAGGTCGGTCTAAGGCATCAATCGGTGTTGTTGGTACAGGTGGCTTTAATGTCAACCTCGCAGGAAACACAATCGCAGAAGGGGCGGATGTTGATTTGTACAAAAAACAAAGAGACGCGCTACAAAAAATCTATAACAAAGCCGTTGCAACGGCTCGCAACAAATATAAGCCAAACTCAAAAAAAGGCTACCAAGGTATTAGTGCCGAAGGTATGTTTAACGCAGGTATGAATGCTGTTAAAAAAGCTATAGAAGACAACTCGCAAAATTACTCCCAATTTAAAAAAAATCGCATCTATAACTATTTTTACAAAGAGAACAAAAAAAACACTCTCGCGTTAAATCAAAAACCCAACAATACAAATACTGATTTAGGCGGCGGTTTTGGCGACGACAAAGGCGAAGAAGCACGCAAATATCGCGACCAGCAAGCAGAGCTTCAAGCTAAAGAAGAAGCACGCAAGCGCAAGGAGAGATGGGATTTGTATGTTGCGGAAGAAGAAAATGGTATAGCAAAAGAAAAGGATGTTGCCGAAAAGGAGCGCCGTCAAAGAGCGCTTGATTTTGAAAAAAAGATGCATCAGCTTGACGAAGAAGCAGAGCAACTTAAGCAGAAAAACATCGACACGGCGAAGGCTAACTATGAGAAAGATCCAGCGAACAAGAAAAAAGAGGGTTTTTACGCATTAGGGCTCGACAAGAAAGTTGGTCTTACAAGCGAGCAGCAGAAGTATATACAGACTAAAAAGGACACGCTCCTTGCTGAAAACGCCGAAAGCGAACGAAAGTACTTAAGAGAACAGTTGCAGTATTACTACGACTATCTTAAAGAGTTTGGTTCTATTCAGGAACAGAAGTATGCTATTGCAAAGGAATACGACGAAAAGATAGCTAAAGCAACATCGCCAAATCAACGAAAACTTCTCGAAGAGCAGAAAAAATCAAGTCTTGCAAACGTTGAGTTGGAAGCGGTAAAGCAAAACATCGACTGGGGAAGCGTTTTCGGTGACTTCGGAACGATGTTTAAAGACCAGCTGGAGCCCACAATCAAATCGCTCAAGCAGCTCGCCAGCAAAACAGAAAATGTCGACGAAAAGAAAACGATATGGGAGCTTGTAAGTAAGCTGCAAAAAACTGGCACGCTGTGGGATAGCGATATTTTCGTAACTATATCAGACAACTTAAAGACATACCAAGAAGCTATGCGTAGCTACGCTGAAGCTCAAAAAAAGGAGCAAAAGGTAGCAGAAGAACTCACGGAAGCCGAGGAGCGTTTAAAAAACGCCCAAAAAAGCGGCAACGAAAAAGATATTCTTGACGCATCGGCAACTGTCGACAAGTTAAAGAATCAAATGTCAGAAGCAGCTGACGCCACGAAAGAAAACAAAGATGCTGTCGTTAAGGCAACGACCGACTTACAAACGTCTTCTCAGCGAGCTATTAATCAATTTCAGCAGCTTGAAAGCTGTTTGTCTGGTCTTACAAGTGGAACATTAAAAGGAATTGGCGATGCACTCATGGGGCTTGATAATCTGTTCGGCGGTAAAGCTACGGACAAGGCTGCAAGCAGCTTGGTTAAAATGACGACAGAACTTTTTGGCAGCAACAGCAAAGTGTCTCAAACACTTACAAAGGTGCTTGGCGAAAGCGGCATGGCTGGCGAAATAGTATCTGCTGCTCTTGGCATTTTAGATATACTTAAAGATGGTGTGGAAAACTTAGTATCAAGTCTTATAGACACGATATTAGGAGCTGTAAATGGCTTGATAAAAACAGCTCTATCTCCAAAGACGGTTACAGGCATACTGAAAAGCGTGTTTGATGGAGTAACAAGCATTTTCGATACGCTCTCCTTTGGCACAATAAGCAACATCTTTGGTGACAACAGTGCTAAAATGGAGGGCAAGATTGATAAGCTGAACACAAGCAACGAAGCTTTAAAGATGTCAATTGATAATTTGAGTGATAAGATTGAAAAATCCAACTCCCTCTCCGAAATCTTAAATGCGCAAAACAAAAAGGAAAAGCAGACAAAGGAGCTTGAACAGAACACCTCTAAGCAGATGATTTACGAAACGTGGAAGCACGGCGCATGGCGTTCCAACCTTGCTGCATCCGTTGAGGACAACAAAGGGTGGAAAGACGCGATGAAGCAGGTTTCTGCTATTCTGGGCAAAAAAGTTAAGACGAGCGGCGACTTTCTTTCTTTGAGCGCAGAGGAGATGCAAAGAATTATCGACAGTGACAACGGAGCGGAACTCTGGGCGAAGATTCTTAACGAGTACAACAAAGAAGGTGGCAAAGGCGGTCGTTCAGACAAACTGAGCGACATGCTGAATCAATATGTCAACGACTTCGGCAATGTTGCACAAGATATGGCTGACGAGATAAAGGAAAAGCTTAACGGCATTTCTTTTGACAGCATGAAGGATAGCTTTATAAGCGCGTTGATGGATATGGATAAGAACGCAGAGGACTTTGCTTCCGACTTCTCGAAGATAATGCAACAGGCATTGCTTAATCTTAGCGTTGATGAGCTAATCAACGGCAGTGAAAACAACCCCAACGGCGACAGTTTAAAAAAGCTGTATGACGACATGGCAGAAGCTATGAAAAATGAAACGTACAAGTCAAGAGCCGAAGAATTTGCACAAAGACAGCAGAAACTTCTCGAGCAAGGCATGAAAATGCGCGACGAGCTGGCTCAGTTTACTGGCTATGGAGAGCAATCTTCCCAGTCGGCGACCGGCAAGGCTATCGAGGCTATAACAGCCGACCAAGCAAGCACACTGATTGGCATTGGCTACGCTGTGCAAAGCGCCGTAGAACAAGGTAATGCTACACGCGAAAACATACACTCTAATGTCGAAGTGATTTGTAGTTATCAAATGCAGATGTCTGACAACATATCCGAAATACGAGATATGCAATATCAGGGCTTGAATCAGTTGCAACAGATTGCAAAAAACACTGAGCCTATTACTGGTATAAACGAAAACATCGCAAACATGTACAAGTTAATGAAGGAGAGAATTTAATATGAAAAATCAAGCATTTATAAAGCTTTTGGGCGAAGACGACACAAAATATGTCGACCTTAATGAGTTTGGCGTTACCCTCATACGAGGGTGGCGCGAAGCTCTGCTTACGCCAGCACCTGTAAAAAGCTACGTAAGCAATGACAGTCGGCTTGAGCACGGTATCTCGATGGTTGCGACAGCGGACTGCACCAAGGTAAATCAAAGAGAGATAGATTTGCCTATGTTTTTAGAAGGTGAGACAGAGGATGATTATCTTGATAAGCTGGAAAAACTCTTTGATAAGATAGCCTACAGCGGAGAGATTTGTATGAAAGTCCCTATTTTGAAACGTGTTTTCAAATTTGTTTATACGCAGTGCACAAAATTTGGAGATTACGGACTAAAAAAAGGTAATTTTACATTGAAGCTCGTAGAGCCTAACCCGAAAGACCGACTAAAAATATGATTAATATATACAACCCCGATGGCAGCATTTCGATGCAAGCCTTTGTAACAAAAGAAGCAAAAAGAGAAGAAGAACTGTCTAAGTCTGACTACATTTCTCTTTCGTTCAATGCGACCGTCAAGGTTGTATTGCCAATGGGCGCGTATATAGAGCACACGTATTATATTGACAGAACGAGAAGCGTAACACAGAAGTTCATGCTCCTCGAACCCTACACGCCTACACAAGTAGATGAAATGTCGTGGAAGTACGCCGTAGAGTTCCACCACCCAAAGATGCAGCTCGGGAAAATACCATTTTACATCAAAACAAAAAACTCACAAAACGAGGATATAAATCAAACGATTTGGAGCTTTGTAGGTACGCCTCAAGGCATGATGGAAAACGTGTGTGCTTTCCTTAACAGCAATATCAAATTCGGCAAATGCGGATGGAAGGCTATCTTGTCAGGCGCGATGAATAATTCTATAAGCGTAAGCTTTAGCGACAACGATGTGTTGTCTGCTTTAACAGCAATATCAAACGCCGCTGGCGATGAGTGTGAATGGCATATTGACTACGACGACGAGATTGTTTACCTTGGCAAGGTGTCTATTGACAGTGCAGAAAAATTCAAATTAAGCGTCGGTGAAAACGTGGGCGTTCCTTCCGTTACAGAAAGCAGCGATGAATATTACAACGCCTTCGCGGTCTTTGGCGGTACGCGGAATATTACGCAGGTAAATGATAAAAACGAAAACGTTTCGTCGGGCGACATAAGATTGCAACTCGCTAAAGGTGATGGTTTGATGGTTATTGATGGCAGCCCAGTACAATTCAGCGTAGACGAGTTTTCTGTTATGGATTTGCGTACGGACAAAACATTGCCTAAATTTACAAAGGTGCTGAATTTTCCTGATATTTACCCATCTCTTGACACCTACGTTTACGATGTTCGAGGACGCAAGAAATACGTTCTTGACCCACAAACGAACAAACCGATAGTCTTACGAACTGACGAACAAGGCAACGTGCTTGAATACAAGACGTTCACGGTTTGGTTTATGCGCCTCGCTTACTGCACAAAAAGCAAAGAGGCGGGCAAGCAAGCAATTAACAGCACGGTTAAAGACGGCGTCACATATTATTGGTATGATTTTGTAATCACGGACGACTTGAAGATTAACGGAAAAACCTTGTCCTGCTCGTTTGAGCCCAATTTTGAAGAAGGCGCATTGTCAACACCTCTTGTTGGTAGAGGAACGAATGGTGATAACGTTGGCTTTGAGCTAACCTATCACACAAAATCAAGAACTTCGCATGAATCTGACGATTGCTCAACTGGCAATTTCAACATCAAAGAAGGCGACTATGAAATAATATATCAAGAGGACAATAATATTATAATCCCAACGAATGAAGAGCAGTTGATAATACCCAAAGGTAAGGCTCTGCCAACATTCGAGTGCAATAAGGTTATCCTGTACAACATTGCTATGGCTGACGCTTACAAAGTGTCGGCGCAGGAGAAACTTTTGGAAGCGGCGAAGAAAGATATAATACTCGCTTTGTCTGACACGAATAATTACACAGTCAAGTCTTATCCACATGTATTTAAAGACCAAAGACCAAGATTGCAAATTGGGCAGAAGGTTTCGTTTTTAAGCAAAGGGCAGCGACTTGACACTCGTGTTTTAAGACTTTCGACAAACTTGGATTTTGATTATATCCAAGAGATAACGGTTGGAAACAAGGTCATAAAAGGCGCTGTTTCGCAATTAAAAGAAGACGTACAATCAATAATCGCTAACGGCGGCGGCAGTGGCAGTGGTGGCGGTTATAGCGTCGCGCAGTTCGAATCGCTTGTATCAAAATACGGTATTAAACACTTTCTTTCAAAAGAATTTGCAGATGTCGCGCAAGAGATAATACGTTTTGCAAAAGGCGCAACATTTGGCAGTGAAGATACAAAGCACGCAATTACAGAAGAAGGTGTAGCTACATTGAAATCATTGCTTTTAGGAAGTGACGGTTTAGGCATCTCCTCTGACGGCATCGCCACCCTCAAAGAGGTTGTGTCGGCGGCGTTCCGTTCGGGTGCGCTCGGTTCGGGCTTCAAGCTCGGCAATTATTCCGACAGCGAAGACAGCTACTTGGAGGTAGACCGCCTCCTTGTGCGCAAGGCTGCGGAGTTCGTAAAACTCGTAATTAGAGAGCTGCAAAGTGTCGGCGGCGAGATAGTCCTGTCACCTGCTGCCATGAAGATTAGCAAGGTGGACTTCTTGAAAAAGGGCACGCTGCTGCCCGAATACGGCACTGCGCCCTTGCGATATGACGTCTACCGCTGTTCGTTTTTAACGAAGCGAGGTGACGAGGAGATAACGAACCCGTTTGTTGTCAACGACCTTGTGCGCTGTCAGACGTTCAACATCAAGGAGGGTACGACGGCGAACGCGAAAAACAAATACTATTGGCGCAGAGTGACGGCGGTCGGCACGGACTACATCGACATTCTCGCCTTGTCGGGAGGTAACTACGGCGATTCGCAGCCCGAAGTGGGTGACGAGCTTGTTCAGATGGGTAATACAACCGATGTGGCACGCCAGTCGGTGCTGTACCTCTCGGCTTACGGCTCTGATTCTCCGTCAATCAAACTGTACAAGGGCGTGAACGACTATACGCTCGACGGCAAGGAGATATTCGTGGTGTCACGCGACGAGGTGTATGCGCTTGCGTCGATGTTTAAGCTCAAGGTAAAGGATGGCGACACGACAAAGGAGATGACGCTTGCGGAGCTTGTGCTTAACGTGGACGGACTGACTTCTACAGTGTCTGCAAACAAGCAGGAGACGGACGGACAGATAGGCAAGATAAACACTACTCTAACGCAGAACGCAGAGAGTATCACTTCGCTTGCGCAGAAGCAGACGAATACTGAGAATAAGGTATCGAAGATAGAGCAGACAACGGACAAAATCTCCCTACAGGTCGAAACGACAACGAACTTAAAGAACTGCATCGTCGGTTCGGCATTCCGCAAATGGGACAGCTACACGACAAACAACAGCAACTATCCCGTGACATTTCATACCGGCGGCGTTGGCGGTTCGCGTTTCCTGCGCATCAGTTCGGTCGGCGCGTCAGCCAACACCTGGGCAGGTATCAGTCTTGATTGCGCAGGAATGAAAGCAAACACCAGATACACGTGCAGCGTATGGTTCAGAACGCGCACCAAACCCGACTCTGAGGTGTATATGCGTGTCAGTGGCAAGTCTTCGGCAAGCGGCACTTTCTCCATATACTCGACGCAGTGGTTCACTCCAACCGGCAGTACTGACGAGTGGACACTGTACAAGTGGTCATTCACGACTCCTGCTTCCGTGTATGCCGTCAAAGTTGATCTTGTTGTACTCAAGAATGGTACTATACACCTTTGTCGTCCGATGATAATGGAGGGCACGGAATACGGAGGCTGGAGCTTATCTCCCTACGACAAGACGGAGGCAGGCAAACTGGAGTCGGGATTAAAGAGAGCAGGTATTGACCTTGAGGACGACACCATCACGGCGACGGCTAACAAGTTCATGGTCAAGAACAACAGCGGAGAAGTGACTGCGAGCGTGAACGAGGACGGCTTGCTGGAGGTGGGTGCAGGTCTCTTCTCTGGACTGATACGTAAGAAGAAGACTATTATTACCCCCGACAAGTTGGAAGGCTACACAGAAGAAAACTCGATCAATGGATATATCCGACTAAACTTTGTAAAGGCAGGTAGCTTTGTTGAGCTTTCGGGCGACATCGGCAAAAAGACAGGAGGTAACTACCCGACAATAATTCTGCCATTTCACAATCCAAACGCAAGCAATGCCAGCCTTGGTGTGACAAGCGAAGAAGCGGCAACGTACCTCGGGCAGGTGTTCGTTATAAGAAACAACACAAGTCCGGCGACAACAATCAATATCGTTGGCTATACGTCGCTCGTTGGAGGTAGCAACACAGCTCGCCCCTACTGGCTTGAAAGCGGATGGATGGCAGTTCTCACCTGCGAATTGGTGTATGTCTCAAACGCTAATACGTATGCGATTGTGTGGAACGGCTACAACGTACCATTTACAGCTCCAATAGCGCACAGCGACGAAGGAGAAGAAGCGGTTGCGGACGAAGGAGGAGAACCTACAGCCGACGATCCGACAACAACAGAAGAAGAACAACCAAAAGAATAGAATATGAAGAAAATAGTTAGAGGTAACGACTTTACTTTGCGCATACCAGTAAAGAAGATAGTCAACGGCGAGCAGGTGGCTTTTCCGCTGCCTGCCTGCACGGACATCGTTGTGAACATCGTGAACCAGTATCGGCGTGTGGCTCTGAGCTACGCTATCGACACAGCGGAGGATAACATCATCAATGCGCGTGTGGAAGGCGACGCTGTATCGGTGGGCACATACGCTCTCGAAGTTCGCGGCAAGATTTTCGGCAATGACTGGCGCAGCAAGGAGTACGAGCAGTTCTGCATCGTAGACAACAACGCTTCGGGAGACACGGTGTTCAACGACGAGCTTATCGAGGGTGAGGACTCGGTGGAGATGAACACGGCGCTTGTTATCCTGCCTCCGACGGCAGAACTGACGCAGCTCATAACCGATGCGAACACAGCTATTGAAACGGCAAAGCAGACTGACGCAACGCTCAAGGCTAACGAGAGCGAGCGTGTTTCTGCGGAGCAGCAGCGTGCGTCGGCAGAGGTCTCACGTGTGTCAGCAGAAAATAAGCGCAGTGAGAGTGAGGAGGTTCGCCATGCAGCAGAGACCGAGCGCATGAGCAACGAGGATGCACGAAAGACAGCCGAGGCGCAGCGTGCCAATGCCGAGAGCGAGCGTATCGAAGCTGAAAATACACGCACAGCGAACGAAACCGACCGTGTAGCAGCTGAAAAGCATAGAGCAACAACCTTTGTGGAACTTTCAGCAAAGGCGAACAGCGCAGCAAGTGCAGCAAACACGGCTACCGACAAGGCAAATGCGGAGGAGGGCAAGCGTGCAGAAGCAGAAAAGCAGCGCGTCGAAGCGGAAGCTACACGCAAGCAGAACGAAAACATTCGACTGGAGGCTGAAACCGAGCGTGTACGCCAAGAAGCAGCGAGAGAAACTGCGGAAGCAACTCGTCAGAACGCAGAAGCGGAGCGAGAAAAAGCTGATGCCGAGCGCGAGAAACGTGTGTCCGAAGCAATATCCAGCACGTCTTCTGCCGCAAAAACCGCCACTGACGCAGCAGCCGTGGCAACAGAAGCAGGTAACAACGCGGAAAGCAAAGCGACGGAAGCGGAGAGAGTGAACGCCGAGCTTAACGGCAACGTGCTGACCGTCACCAACCGACAGGGAACGGCGAAAAGCGTGAACCTGACCGATGCGGACGAGCATGTGACGGTGAACGTGACCACAACCTTAGCATCTGTCAGTGTTGAAGGTATCATTCTGAACGTCTATATCAACAACGGAGCAGATCCGCAGCAATATACAACCGACAGCAACGGGCAAGCCGTGTTTACGGTGACGAAAGGTTCTACCTACAAGGTTGTATTCCCTTATATCAATGGATGCGCGATACTGAACCCCGTGCAGCATGTCGCTGCCGTGGGCAATCGCATCATTGATGCTGTGTATGTTGAAGAGACGGTAAAGTTTGAGCATGTCACGGTGAGGATGCAGAAAGCCAACGAAGATGACGTTTTGCAGCCTTGGGAGGGAGCGCCAGTGCATGTAACGATAGGCGGCAAGAAGACTGACTATATCACGGACGCGCAGGGCGTGGTGAGTTTTGACGTGAAGATAGGCACGTCCTATACCGTTGCTGTAGACAAGGTGGACGGCATGTATGAGCAGTATGACAACTACAGCAGAACACGCAAAGCCATAGCCGATTCTTATCGTTTCAACTATGCCTATCACTATTACGAGAGTGGCGTGTGGCTTGTAGACGACGAGGGCAAAAAATGGACGTGGGACGCATGGGAGGCGAGCGGAAAAGACAAGACTCATCTTGTTTTCGTGTGTATAAAAACTCTCGACACACAGCGCTACGGCGGCGACATCTATATCAGCATCGATCTGCTTGCCAACTTCTCACAAATTCCAAACAAGCAGTGGGCAAACCAAAACGTCCAGTTTAAAAATATACCATTGAACGGTATAGACAACAACGACCCACAGTATTACAAGTTTGTCTATAACGGTCTTGTCGCGACAATAACAATTATTGCTGAGGGTGACGAGCGGAGCATCGAAACACCGTTCTGTGACTACTGCTACTCCCAAACCGTTGATTGTGCCGGCGAGGCATGGCAGGGCTACGGGCCGACACTCGAACAATGGGAATTGGCATGGGCAAACATCGATTATGTCGTTGATGCCGTTAACCTTAAATTCCCCGAACTCGGCGTGAACGTTAATAATTATAAAGGAACCAAGTGGACCGTTACACAGTACAGCACGCAGTACAACAATCAATTCAGTACGAGGCAAAGCATCAGTTTCAAGAGCACTGCGTTGCTGACGATTCCCTTCTTCGCTTGCCCCTCTCCCTCTTTATCTCTTTCTCTCTCAAGTGAGGAAGGCGCAAGCGTTGACGCCGAGCGCGTAGCGTGAGGCGTGTGCGTGAGTGGTTATTATTAAAATGATTATGAACAAATAAAAAATAAAGAGAAACAATGAAAAAGACAAACTTTGTAAGAACGTTTGTGTCGAAAGACCAGTACAAGGAAAAAGAAGAGAGAGAAGGAGTGTGTATCGTGCATCTTGACGGCGTGCTCAACGAGGAGTTGGGTGCATACGAGTGCGTCGAGTGCTCAATGCCTGTTGGCGAGTATTCTGAGGCAGCAGTCAACGAGGCTTATGCTGCATGGAAAGTGGCAACGGCAAACAGAAGACTTGCCCAGGCTAAGCGTGAGGTTTTGAAGAAGATAGATGCTTACGACACATCCCCTGCTGTGAACGGCTTTTACCTGAACGGAGAGTGTGTGTGGCTGGACTTCGAGCTTCGCGACCGTGTGTACCAGGGCAACGAGCGTTTGCAGCGTATCGGTCGCACGGACACTACGCTATGGCTGGGCAAGCAATGCTATAACTTGAGCATCGAGCAAGCGCAGAATATCATAAGCCATATCGAGGCTTACGCTAAAGACTGCTACAACGTGACGGCGGCGCACAAGAAGGCTGTGAGCGAGCTGACGAGCATCGAGGAGGTAGAGAAGTACGACATCACGGCAGGCTACCCTGCGCAGCTTAGAATGGAGGTGTAGCATGATGATATTAGCTTTCATTATACTCCTCGCCCTTGCGCTGTACGTTCTCAGCTGCTGCGTGGCAAAACGAGTGCCGACGATGCTGTCGGAGGTATACTATCTCGCAGATAAAGACTGGCTCTTCCCTGCGCTCATGGCGACACTCGGCGCGTCTTTCCTGCCGCTCATGCTCTCAAAGGGCGGCTTGGAGTGCATGGCTTTTCTTACCTGCGTGGGCATCATTTTTGTAGGTGCAGCTCCTGCGTACCTCGACGAGAGTCAGCGCACAATACACAAGTGCGGAGCTATCACGTCGGCAATAGCAAGCGTGGCGTGGGCGTGCAGCATCAACGCCCTGCCTACCGTTCTGTTTGCCGTGCTCGCTGTTATGCTCTGCATTTGGAAGCGCCGCTACTGGCTGTTCATCGTCGAGTGCTGCGCGATACTCAACATCGTAACAACATTATTCATTTAAATCTATAAATCATGGAAGTAAAGGTAAAACGAATAGCAAGGAAGGAGACGTACACAATCGGCAAGATGTACGTTGACGGCGCATACGTCTGTGACACGCTCGAAGACAAGGACAGAGGACTGACATCTAACATGTCGGTGGCGCAGATATGCGGAGTGAAGATTAAGGGCGAAACCGCCATACCGACGGGCAGATACCTCGTAGACATGAAGACGGTATCGCCAAGGTTCGGAGGTCGGGCGCAGTACCAGTTCTGCAAGGGCAGACTGCCGCGACTATGCAATACACCTGGCTACCAGGGCGTACTTATTCACTGCGGCAACACGGCGAAGGACACGGAGGGCTGCATCCTTGTCGGCGAGAATAAGGAGAAGGGCAAGGTGCTCAACTCAACGGCAACGTTCCGCAAGCTCTACCCTATTCTGAAAGCTGCTGACGAGAGAGGAGAACAGATTTATATCACAATAGAATAAAGGAGGCGAAATGGATACAGTATTGCAGATTATAACGTTGCTTGTAAGCAGCGGCATCGTCGGACAACTCCTCTACTACAACTCTCGAAAACGAAAGGAAGCTGCGTCTGCGCAGAAAGACGAAGACGCGAACGCAATGGCTTATGCTCAAGAATGGCACAACCTTTACGACCATGAGCATGAGGAGCACATGGAGGAGCGCACAAGACTCAATAACAAAATAGACTCGCTCTACGACGACATTGGCAAGCAGCGTGCGACCATCCGTCAGCTCAAAGACGATAAGAACACGCTTCTTATGAGAATGCGCGAGCTCCAATGGAACGAGTGTACGATAAATGGGTGCATGAAGCGAAAACCACCACGTGACTATGGGAGAGAAGAAACGGATTAATAATAATGTCAAAAGTAAAAGTGTATGGATATAAGAGGAATACTGATGTTGCTGAACTGCATCATATTGGGAGCGACAACGCTCTTTATTTTCTACAAGGCAGCGCAGCTCGATATGATCGATGAAGGCTACGACGAGATTAAGCGAAACCGACAAGGCGCAATCGGTTGGTTTGTGGCTTCGGTGTTCGTAGGCGTTCTTGCACTACCAGTAATGGTGCTGCGTGAGGTTTATCAATGGAAGCGTTATAAGCTACCGGGTATTGAGTGGGACGATATTTGTCGCTACGGCTTCACTATCATCGTCGGCTCTATGCTGAATCTGCTCCTGCTTGTGGTAACGAGCTGCACAACTCCGAAGCCTGTTGTGTTGGAGCGAGTGATTAACAAGACGGACACGTTGTATAAGACCAACAACAAAGCCGATACGTTCCGCGTACATGACTCTATATATGTCGAGAGCAATATGATAGGTGATACAATATACAAGACAAAGAATGTGTACAAATGGCGTGACAGAGTGAGCGTTAAGACGGACACGATATACAAGTCTATCTTGCGAGCAGACTCTATTCCAGTGCCGGTGCCAGTTGAGCGTAAGGCTACATGGTGGGAGCGGACGCAGATGTTCGCAGGAAAGATAGCGGTCGGAGCGGTGGTACTATGTTTAATCTCGCTGCTGCTTTGGCTGATACACAGAAGAAGATGATATGTTGATTGGTTAGTTATTAGTTTTTTAGTTTAAGGTAAATTGTTTTTAGGAGCCTTGCCCGTCCGTGATGGATAGGCAAGGAGTTTAAAAGAACCCATGAGCTAAAGACTTGCGGTTTTTACGGTGTTTAAATAAATATAAATATAAATAACAGTGCATACAACTTTGAAAATAAATGACTAACTTGCATTGCAAAAACTAATAAACGTTACGTTAAACCAAAAATATTTACTATGAACGAGGATGATAAAAGGATGTTTCTTGCTCTTGTGAAGGGTAAGGACATATCGGAGATTATGTCTTTGCTGGCAGAGTCCGGCAATCAGTATTCACGCAGAATACTGCGGTTCTTCCGTTGGTTTTGCAAGTGGGTTCCAATATTCATAATGACAGCGCACATGTACGGAATGTTCGACTTTAGCCGTAATCCGAAGGAGATGTTTGTGGTACACGAGGCGAACTGGGCGTGCTATGCGTTCATTTATATCATGGTCTATGTACTGCCGATGGTACTAATTCTCGCGTCACGCTTCTTTTGGCTGTGTTGGAAGTACCGCATACCCTTCTTCTACTTCTTTGCTGTCAACTCGATACATCTTGTATATTGGAGTTGGTACACCACCAAAGAGATGATAATGGCGCACTTTGCAATCATGGCGTTTACGCTGTTGTTATACATCTACGGAGCTGTTGACTGGTTCTGTAGTAAGTCACGCCTCGGCAGAAAGATGTTCAGTTAAACAGAAATGCTATGAGAAAAATTTTCGGCTACAAGATGCTCGGCACGTTGTTGCAATCGCTTGCCAATTCGTGCTTTCAGGCGGACGAGCAGCAGCGCAACGGCGAGAAAGTGACGGCTTGCGGTATGAGTGACGACGATATAGAAACACTCTGCCAGGACATACTCCCGAATATGCTTAACCCGATGATGAGCGCAGAGGAAGTAAAGGACAGACTTTGCGTTAGCGATGCAACACTCAATAGAATGGTTAAGCGAGGAGAAATACCGAACGGCGAGTGCAAGAAGCGCGGACACACACGATACTGGAAGAAGTGGGATATTCTTCACTTCATAAAACACAAGAGAGGCAAGTAAAGAGGCTTCTCTTTTTTTGTTTCCATTTCTTTCCAATTCTTCAAACATTGGAAAGAATGTCTTACGATGTGATAGTACCGGCTATCACCTTATATATCTGATTATCAGCGTAATATAAAATCTTTGAGCGTGTTATGACATTATCCGTCGTAACTCGCTAACTTTGCGGTGTAACGTTACAATAGTGTTTAGTCAACTAAGGTAAAATTTTAAAAAAAGATTGTATTATGTCTGAGTCAAAAACTTATGTATTCGGCAATGAAGGTAGCGGACAGGGTGGCATGATGAGTTTGCTCGCTCCTCTGCTTCAACAGAGAGGTCTTGACCCTAATCTTCTCCTTGCCATGAACAAGAACGGCAATGGTTGGGGCGACGGCTTCATGTGGGTAATTTTCCTATTCTTCCTCATGGGTTGGGGCGGTAATGGTTGGGGTGGTTTCGGCAATGGTCGCGCAGGCGGTATTGCTAATGAAATCAACAACGACTACGGTCGCTCGCTCCTCATGGATGCCATCGGTGGAAACAGAAATGCTCTAAGCAACCTTGCTACACAGCTTAACTGCACCGAAGGTCAGATACAGGCAGCTATCTCGGCTCTTACCTCGCAGGTTCAGGGTGTGGGCAATCAGGTCGGCATGAGCGGTATGCAAGTTATCAACGCTCTCCAGCAAGGCAACATGCAGATTGCACAGCAGCTCGCTTCTTGTTGCTGCGAGAACAGACTTGCCACATGTCAGCAGACCAACACCTTACAGAACGCCATCAACGGCGTTGCAACAAGTCAGGAACGCAATTTCTCAAGCCTTGCCTTTGAGACACAAAGACAGGCTTGCGACCTCGGCAACACTATCGAGAACAGCACACGGCAGATTCTTGACGGACAGCGTGCCGCAGAGCTTCGAGAGATGCAGGACAAGTTAGACCATCTGCGCGAGGAGAACTCAACGTTCAAGTCGTCGGCTATGACAAGTCAGATTGTAGGTCAGGCGGTCGCTCCTATCAATGCGGTGTTGGCAGGCTTGCAGCAGGAGGTTGCAGGTATCAAGTGTAAGATGCCCGAGACGGCGACTGTACCTTACCAGCCGTTCGTTGCTGTCCCAAACTGCGTAGCAGCACAATACGGACTTTACGGAGTCAACGGAGCTAACGGCTTTTGGGGCTAACCATCTAACTGGAGGAACGACTATGATTTGGGGTTATCCTTTTTCATGGGTCAACAGAAGAGGGTCGGCAGCTATCGGTTCTACCGGTGTGTCGGTAGGCACAAGCGGTGTGGTATTCTCATTCAGGAACCATGCCTTCTTGAACGCCAATTACAGAGGTACGGTATTCGTAAATCTGCGACAGGCGATACCGACGGGCACAACGACCACGCTGCCGATACTCTTTGAGACCAACGGCGTAACGCAGGCTGTCACCAAGTTTGGAGGTGCAGCCCTTACGGTTGCCGACGTAGCCGGAACTGGCGTATATCAGCTCTGGTTCGAGAGAGATACTAACACCCTTCAGCTAATGACGGGTATTGTTTAACAACTAAATTGCAAATTGTATGTTCAGTGGACTAAGAACAAACAGCATATTCTATGTGCTTGAGAAAGGTGAAGAGCCGACATTGAAAATAGGACAGGTGGTAAGCGTAAGTAATCCGCAGCCGAAGTTCCCTACCTATCAACCAGGGCAGTTTTCAGCGCAGCCTATTGAAACGGTTGTAGATGTGAAGGTAAAGCTACCCGACGGCGAAGCAGAGTTCAAGCAACTGCCTTCAAACGGACAGATTGCCAACTCAGGCGACGTGGTAGTAAGCGAAAGTCGCGAAGCGATGATTGCCGAAGTAGAAGCGATGTTACGACACTCGCAGGAGGTGCTTGCAAGCAAGGACTATCACGAAAAGGTGGTGTGCAACTGCGAGAAGATAATGTGTGTTCTCAATCCTCAGATAGCCAAAGACAAGGAGCAGGAGCAGAAAATATCTCAGCTCGAAAGCAAGGTCTGCGGCATGGAGGGTACTTTATCAAACATAGAAAGCATGTTGCAAAAGGCACTGAAAAAGTCAAACAGCAATAACTAAAATGCTTGAGCTATGTATATGATTGAAATCACAGAGAACAAGATGGGTGAGCTTGTTGAGAACGTTGAGAAATGCTTGCGCTATGGCGGCAAGGCAATGGCGTGTCTTGACAGCTTGCAGCGTGGCGAAGGTCGATACGGTGAGCGTTCACCTATGCCCGATTATCGCGACGATTGGCGATACGAGAACGAACGCCGTGAGCGCGATATGTACGATGATGACGACGAAGGTCGCTACGGAGAACGACGCGGTGGTTATCGAGGTCGCAGACGCTACTAAGTAATTAACCCGACTGGTGGGGAGGTTCGCTTCCCTACCAGTCTTTTAAAACCTAAATATTATGGGAAGATGTAAGATGCCTTTGGATATGTACGACTTGAAACCCGAAGGAATGATAGCATATTTAAGATACAACGGCTATCACTTCAACAAGAAGATGTGTGAGTGGGCTGTCAAGCAAATGCGGACGATTAGTCCTGCTACTGGCAAGGAAGAACGTTTGGAGATGCTACCGAAAGAGAAGGTCGAGGAGATGTTGCAAACGAACGGCTTGCAGCTTGAAAATCTCGTCGGCTACGACCACGTGTATGTAGCCAATATGTGCAGAGCTGACTTTTGGGGCAAGTCGATAAAGGACGAGCAGCAAATGGCGCATTATGTGAAAGATGTGGTTGATGACACAGATCAGAAAGACGGCTTCATCTTCAACCGCTTCTATGCCGACTGCTGCCACAACGGTATGCCTATACCTTGGGAGGATTTGTTATGATTAGGCGTGACATAAGGCTCGACAAGTACGACTGGGACGTGCGTTGCTTCATCGGATATGGCAGTGGCGACGCGGTGCATCTCTGTAGCGAGCTTATGACTATTGGGTGTGGCAGCGAAGCGACAAGCAAAGCCTACCGTCACTTCATAAGCGGTGGCGAAAGCAGAGGACTCACCTACTCCAACGTCAAGGACAAGGTGAGTATTGTGACTATCGGACAATCAGAAGAAGAAAGCGAGATGGTTAACACAATCGGTCACGAACTGCTGCACGTTACGGCGCACATCTGCGAAGCATACGATATTGATATGAGCGGCGAGCAGGCTTGCTACATCATGGGAGAGCTGTGCGGAAAAGTATTTAATTCCGTCAAATAAATAAACAAACAACAACCAAACCTATTGCATTATGAACGATTTAATTAACAAAATCTGCGCTTGTAAGGATTTAAAAAAAATCAGAAGCGCAATCGCTATTTTAGCTAACTGGCTCAACAGACGGTTGGAACCAAGTGAAAAGGAAGCATTAAAGAAAGAACTGCACAAGGCTCTATTGGGCAAGCATTTCGACAAGGAAACTGCGGATGAACGCATTAAGCGTATGTATTGTATCACAAAAAGCAACGCCGTTTTGCATGCGCCGTTTGTATCTGATAGAGCGTGTGCCGAGCTTTACGAAACGTACAAATCACAAATCAAGGACTACAACGTGTACGACTTTATGGTTGCGCTCAATGATGTTATTGCCAACCATTATAATCTGTTGCGTGGATGGTGGAAAAACGAGGAGTGGTCGGTGTTGTTGATAAAGTTCAGTGAGATAGCCGTAAACTGGCTAAATGACGACGATACGCCTTATCGTGGCGAAAAAGCATGGTGCGTACTGGGTGCATAACGGCAAAAGGTGGAGTTAGCAGCATAGTTAACCCCACCTTTTATTATAATAGGTCTAAAACAAGTCCTTTTGTAGCAAAGTAGACAGGCTTTCCTGTTGCCATTTCTACTTTACTTTTAAACATGTTGCTATTACCGTTGTTGTCAGATATATGTATAAGTACAATATCTTTTGTTTTACTTAGATTACAAGCGTTTAGGCATTTAATGCACCTTTCCATACTCATGTGCGTTGCTTTTGCGCGAACGCCCACTTTGTACGGGATGATACCATTTTCGACGCTTTTATCAACAAGACTGTCCGTATGATTACATTCAATAAAAATGTGGTCGATAGGGAAATTAAATTTATATTTTATATGGTGCGTATCTGTGATAAACAGCATCGTTCCAATTTCTTCGTGATAGATAATAAACCCACAAGGCTCTTGTGTGTCGTGTTCTGTGTCAAAAGCCTTGACTACAAAGTTGCCAACCTTAAATTCTTTAAATAGCGGTATTGCGCAATAATGGAAAGTATTTACTTCGATACCACACTCTTCAAGAGTGCCTTTGGTCGCATACACGTTGAAAGCTTTTGCGTACTGCTTTATAAAACCTGCGTGGTCGCCGTGGCTGTGCGTCACCAAGCATCCATTCACTTTGCTTACATTGCCCTTTAAAGCACCAACAGCGTGCTTGTAGTTTACTCCACATTCTATAATAATGGCTTCTGTTTCGTTTTGCAAAACATACCCATTTCCCGAGCTTCCACTGCCTAATGTTGTTATAGTCATTTTTTATTTAGTAAAAGGAGTGGGAGTTACCCCACTCCTCAAAGATTGAAGATTTGAAACGTTACTGCTTAAACATATCCGGCATTTCTTGTTTGCCCAAAGGCTGCGTCTTGCTCACAGTTTTCTTTTCTTTTGCTTCCTGCTTAGGCTCGGCAGTAGGAGCGGAAGTAGGTGCGTCGTCTACATTCATTCCAACTACCTGCGTGTTAGCTTCCTGCTTTTCTTTTTCTTGTGCCTGCGAGAGCTGTTCTTCGACAGAAGGCTGCTCGGCATTGTCAGCAATCACTTCTGTGTATTCGGTATCTTCAACTTCCTCTTTAGTGTGCAAGCCCATTATACAGCCAGGGTCAACGGTGCGTATCAGCCAGCTCGCAGAACGATAGCGGAGCATAAGCTGCGGTATGTTCTTCCATTTTGGGTTGCGAGCGTACCAACCTTCATCTTTTGCTGTCTGTATCGTAACCTCAGGACCTTTAACCAAGGCACCCGTTGTTTTGTTGATAGTCGTAGCGAACATGCCGTAGCTGTCAGTGCCCTTTGTGCCTATTTCTTGATAGTCTATAGGCGTGTATTTACCTGTTGCATTGAAACAAGCAATAGCAAACTTTGCCTCAAAGGAAGGCACGCCACTTACAACAACAAGGTTTTGAAAAACCATAAGTGGGTCTGCTTGCATGCGAAACGCCATGTTGAGACCGATAAGGCAGTTGCCTACGTTCTTCTGATAGATCTGTGGCACAAGGGTTGATTGCGCGAATACCTGCGCCATGCGCTGACCAGTTTCAAAGTCCTCTTTTGAACTAAAAATCTGAATGGTGTACTGCTGCTGAGTAGTGGCTACTTCATTATTCTTTTCCATATTTCGATGTTTAAAGTTATAATAATTCTACATTAAAAGGTTCTCCGTATTTGCATTGCAAATAAATGCTCTGCTGAGTTGATGTAAGAGCTTTCTCAACCGACTCTTTGCGGTCGACGAAAAGAGGCACGTAAACGTTCTTCGCTTTTGATATACCATTTATAATATCGATACCCATGTTGATGACAGTGCCATCGTTGGTATTGTTATAGTCAACGCCGTTGCTGTCAATAGCTGTACAAACCTCCTTTTCGTCATCGTTGGTTATGTTTTGCTCGTAAAACTTCCACCGTATCAGAGAGAAGAACGAGTTTACATTGTTTTCAACAATCGCTATCTTCGCCTTTTTGTATTCTTTGATTTGACGAATCACTTCGTTGCAATCAGCGACTATCTGCGCAAGTTCGCGAGAACGAGCATCAAGCTTTTCTTTTTCTTTTTCTATGCGTTCATTCAAATCGCGACCGGAAATTCTTTTTATCAAATCATCGCGCTTAACGGTTAGCTCCTGCTTCTTTCGCTTGTTTTCTTTTGCTGATGCGTCCACTTCTGTTGTAGGTTCAGTGCTTTTGATTGCTTGCAAGGAAGCGTCCGCTTTTTTCTTTTCTTCGCTTTGTTCCCATGTCTCGGCTTTTATCTTCGCAAGTCCAGCACTGAGGACATTGTGCGCGTTGGTTTTTGTTTTGACATTTTCATTGTCTTTGATGGCTGTTATCTGCTCAAAGGTTTTGATATTGCCCTTAATAATAGCGATTTGGCTGTTCTTTTCGGAAGCTGCTTTTTGTATTCTTGCAAGTTCTCCCGACTTGTGAGCATTAAACTCCGCTACAGCGTTCTCGTATTCTTTGCTTTTCATTTCCTCCGTATAAGGACGACCACAAACGGGACAAACGTCTGTTTGGGCAAAGTTAAATTCCTTCTCGTTAACATTGTTCCATTGTTGCATTAGTTCGTTAAACTCCTTGGTCAGCAGGGAAAGTCTACATCCATTCTCTACATTGTTATCAATGTTCTTTTTTTGTATGCGTATCGCTTCGCGCATCTCGTCAGCAGCCGTGTTGACCTTTTTAAAAGCGTCGTTGATGCAAGCAAAGTGCTTGTCTGCCCACTCTTTGCGTGTTTTTTCATACTTCTTTTCTTCTTCGGCGAGTCTGTTTTGATACTCCTTTTGCTCGTCAACATTGACGATTACGCCTTGTAAAGATGCATCTATTGACGATATTTGCTTATCGACTTCGATTTTTTCTTTTTCGAGTTGAGCAAAATCCTCATCTGATTTCAGCATATCTTGAGCTTGCACTTTGGCAGGAATGGTCTGAAGCTCGTCGTCTGCTTTCTTACGGGTAGCTTTTTGCTGTGTGAGCATTTCGGCAATATTTTTCTTCTCCGTCTTTACGCCTTTGTATACGGCAGGATATTGCGCCATTAGATTTTCTTCGTCTATCTCACCTGCCAAAGACATGAGTATCTTGCGGCGAACATCAACCTTGTAAGTCCAAAAAAGGTTTATATTTGAGAGCATGAACCAATCGTCAAAATCGCACAGCGAGTTAAGCTTTTCTTTAAACGCTGATACTGAGCAGGGTACATCGTCAACAAAGCGTGCTTGCGTTGTACCTAAAAATTTTTCCTCAGAAGTGTCTTTACCTTTCCAGCGCTCCGACAACCTGCGTTCTATCTTCACGTCGCGCTCGTCGTTGTAATTTAGTATAACTACAACAGAAGTTTCGAGCTTGTGAATAACGTTGTTGTGCTTGTCAAGTGTCTGAACAGTCGCGTCAGGTCTGCTTGTTGTTCCGAAAAGACACCACAGATAGGCATCATAAACCGTTGATTTGCCCGTTTCGTTGCCACCACTAATAATAGTGTTGTGGGCAAAGGTAATCGTTTTGCTCCGCTCTTTTTTAAAGTTCTGGAGCGTCATTGTTTTTAATTCAATTTTCATTGTTGTTTATTTTACGTTAAACTGCTTTTTTCTCATATCTTTAATAAAGCCTTGCATAGGGTTTGGCTGGTCTATAATGCCGCGCCTTTGACAGTATTTTAGCCATCCGTTCACACCTAACAAGCCTTTGCTCGCAAGCTCTTTTTCTACCTTTCTTCGCGCTTCTTCTTGCTCCTCCTGTATCTCTGCCCTTTTGTTTATCAACGTGTTTTCGCATTGACGAATCGCTTGCAATATTACCTGCGGGTTTATTGTTTTGCCTACATATAATGTACCATAAGCACCACTTATAAACTGCTCAAAGAAATATGTGAGTTCGGTAGGCGTTAAATAGTAGTATTTACTTCGTATCTGACGTGCTATAATAACGACCTGCGTGTCGCGGACAGCTTCAAAAGCGCCACAAAAATTAAGAACTTCTATTAATTGAGCCTTAATCCATTTAACAGTAATACCTTTTTCGATTTGAGTATCTATCGCACTTATAGCTAAATCGTTTGTTTTTACAGCCTCCACAGCTGAAGATATAGCCTCTTTTCTTTTGCTTATTAATGGGTAGCGTGTGAACATCCACTCTACCGCATTAATCTGCGTTAAGGATTGCTGCTGCTTTTGTTGCAAATTCAACTGCCGTTCTTTGTTCCGTATTTCCATAAGGGTCTATTATTTCGTCCTGCCAACAACGTCCGTTCAGATATGTGAACGGGTCTTTCTGAAATTGCTTGTCGGTAATAGAGCGCACATACGCAGGTGTCGCTGCTATGCAAGCTTGACGCTCTTTTTTTGTCATACGTGCCCAACGCTTTTGGCATTTGTCTTTACCTCTTTTTTTGTTGTAAAGATTCCACCATTGTTCAAAGTCGTTGCAAATCTCACCTATGGCCTGTGGTGGGGTTATTTCATACCCATTGGCAAGCAACAGGTCAATTGCTTTTTGTATCTCCTCTTTCATAAACTCCGTGTTTTTTAAATGTACTCCCCTCCCCAAAAACGGGTAATCTCCGAGCCAAGTATAGCGCGCTGACCGTTGCGTCTTATCACACATGGTATGATATTATTGTCTACATACCGGTATATTGTTGCGACACTAACTTCCAATTTCTTGGCTGCTTCCTTAAGCGAATATCTCCCTTTAGGAATGACATCTGGAATGCTATTTATCATCTTCTTTTTTTTTGTTACGCCGCAGTATGTTGTACACCGAGGCTTCGGTTAGATAATTAAAATCGTGCATAGTCCGGCGGATGGCATCCATCTTTCCCATGCCTTGCCGCAAATAAAGCTCGACTGACATGCAAACAGCCTGCTCTTTCTTTTTTCTTGCTTCTGTTACCATTTTTTAACTATAATCTTATATATAAATTAATACATTATTAATACCTTTGCGCCGTATCCTTAACAAGGTATCTAACACGCCACAAAATTAATAAAAAACTATTATAATTACTAATAATCTATTAGTTTTTATATAATTTTAAATATTCTTATGGGTTCAATAATAAATAGAGTCAAACAAGTTGCCACATATTATAATACATCTGTGGTGAAGTGGGAGGAAACATTGGGTCTTTCTCCTTCGCATTTTTATAACATCAAAGCCATATCGAGAAGAACGGCTCGTAATATTAATAAGGTGTACCCAGAGTTGAATATAGAATGGCTCATTACGGGCAAGGGAGAAATGTTAAACTCCAATGTGGTTCTCAATAGAAATACCAGCTATACCGTTCCGTTGTTGCCTATTGCAGCTCAAGGAGGTACGCCTGACAGTTTTGAATCGCAGGTTGAAACTTACGAATGCGAAATGATTGTCAGCCCTGTGCGCGATGTCACACTTGCTGTTACAGTTAATGGAGATAGCATGTCGCCAGAATATCCTAACGGGAGTAAGGTGTTCGTGCAGCGTGTCAACGAAAAATCTTTCATAGAATGGGGAGCAACGTATTTGCTTAATACCGTAAACGGCGCTGTTATAAAAAATGTAATACCCGTCAAAGACGACGATACGAAAATTATCTGCCGCTCTATAAATCCTAATTTTGCAGATTTTCCTGTAAACGTTTCGGATATATTAGAATGGTATCGTGTGCGCTGTTGTGTAACAATAAAGTAAAAAAATATACAAAACACGCAAAAAACGTGCAAACAACACAACACCCAAATACTTAAAATATTGACTATCAATTAAATATACAATCAAATGGATACATCTAACAGATACATGATGCGCGGCGTAAGCGCAGCTAAAGAAGACGTACACAACGCCATCAAGAACATCGACAAGGGTCTTTATCCGCAGGCTTTCTGCAAAATAATCCCCGATATCCTCGGCGGCGACCCCGAATACTGCAACATCATGCACGCCGACGGTGCTGGCACCAAGTCGTCGCTCGCCTACATGTACTGGAAGGAAACCGGCGACCTCAGCGTATGGAAAGGCGTGGCTCAGGACGCTATCGTGATGAACACCGATGACCTGCTCTGCGTGGGCGCCGTTGACAACATCCTCGTTTCGAGCACTATCGGACGCAACAAGATGGTTATCCCGGGTGAGGTTATCTCGGCTGTTATCAACGGCACAGACGAACTGCTCGAAGATCTGCGCAAGATGGGCGTAGGCGTTTACGCTACCGGCGGTGAGACAGCCGACGTTGGCGACCTCGTGCGCACTATCATCGTCGACTCTACAGTTACATGCCGCATGAAGCGCAGCGACGTAATCGACAACGCTAACATCCGTCCGGGCGACGTTATCGTAGGTCTGGCTTCATTCGGTCAGGCTACATACGAGAAGCAGTACAACGGCGGTATGGGTTCTAACGGACTCACCAGCGCTCGCCACGACGTGTTCTCGAAGTATCTCGCAGAGAAATATCCGGAAAGCTACGACCACGCTGTGCCCGAAGAGCTCGTATACAGCGGTGGCTGCCGTCTTGACGACAAGGTGGAGGGCACACCTGTAACAGCCGGACAACTCGTTCTCTCGCCGACACGTACATACGCTCCGGTCATCAAGCACCTGCTCGACGAGCTGCGTCCAGAGATTCACGGTATGGTTCACTGCACCGGCGGCGCACAAACAAAGGTGCTGCACTTCGTCGGCGAGAACTGCCGCGTAATCAAGGACAACATGTTCCCGATTCCGCCGTTGTTCCGCCTCATTCAGGAGCAGAGCCACACCGACTGGAAGGAGATGTACAAGGTATTCAACATGGGTCACCGCATGGAGATTTACGTACGTCCGGAGGTTGCAGAGAAGGTTATCGCTATCAGCAAGAGCTTCAACATCGACGCACAGATCGTAGGACGCATCGAAGAGGGCAAACGCTCACTCCTCATCAAGTCTGAATACGGAGAGTTCGAGTATTAATAAGATGGTGAGAGGTTGTTGTGTTGAGATGTTGACATATCTCAACATCACAACACCTCAACATTACAACACCTCACCACCTCAACATCACAACACCTCAACACCACAACACCACACCATCTCACCACACACACCACACCATAACAACATTAAATATGACAAATTACAGAAAACAATAACATAATACAAAAACTAAACGTACTTAAGCCACC